>Ga0115846_100236_pt1 | contig 29077 bp, 23 predicted proteins | sample InSIn5gowninarea_2_FD_83860 | JGI IMG/M metagenome (GOLD analysis project Ga0115846, IMG submission 83860) | reverse complement strand
CAACAATTCCATCTTCAATTCATTGGTCGTTTTACATAAACGCATTGTACCCGACTAAACTAGTTGTTCTTTGACCATGAGTTCATCCATACAATTTGTACAGTAGAAGGTCTGGGTCTGGGTCTGAGGTTTTTACTTGGACTTGGACGGAATGGAATGATATATTATCACATTATATCATACTAGCCCATGTTATGGTGTCCTTTGTTATGCTAGACCATATCGCACTACGGGCGGATTTACTAGTGAGTAACTGTCTGACTTGATGGACAAATCTGCGCATACCTGCCTATACTTAAAGGGGTACCGCACCGTGTTGTGTTGCGTAGTACCAGGCAATCGCCGGTGTACTCTGTGCATGCACCTTCTTCCTCCACTATCGAATGGTACAAGTAATGCTTCAACTCTTGTGAAGTAGACATCCACCCACCCTGCAGTGAGTCCTTCTCTCCTTCTGCCCATTCTACCCGTCGTCTCTTCCCGCTTCCTTCCTTCCTTCCTCACTAACTTTACTGCTGTGTGTCATACAGACAGCCCCGACAGCCCAGGAGATATCGACTACATATTTCGCCTACAACCACAATGAACTCGTCCTCAAGAATTTGCACACTGTGAGCGTGATTGCGGGATGTCTGAAACTGGTGGATTGTTTGTGTGCGGACTGTTTTGTGCGTGATGCGATGCAGGGTTTAGAGTTGCAGAGTACGGTGAGGCTGGCTATCGGCTGGATCGTGGTTGTATTGCCTTTCGTAAGCGTGTTGCTAGTTGCTATCGGGTGGCTCGATGGAGATGTAGGTGCAGAGGCTGCGAAGTATGCTCGTGCTCGTGCTCGTGCTTGTGTCCGCAGCAGGTTTGGGGCGGTACCAGATGCCAATCTGAGAAGGGAATGGAGCACAAAGCTGCAAGTTGATTCGAATGGAAGGACCAAAGTGATCCCAGTATACCGCGTTCAACCATCATCAGTCTCTTTCTTCTGATCCCCCTCCCTATCCTTGACCCACTGCTCCCTCTTCGGCGTAAACCAGTCACCCATGGGTTTCCAAATCGCCACCCTTTCCTCCTTCGTATGCGACGAACTCAACCCACTAGTCGTGGTGACCACAAACGACCTCGCCCCTTCCCATCCACCGTCTTCCCTCCCGATCCAGAGATCCGGATCCTGCCAACCATATTGGAAATTATCTTTTTTGTTCATTTTTCTACCCTTCTTGTAGCGGAACCATTCTTCCCAGATCCCTTTACCCACGATCATGACGGCTTGAGGCCGGAGTCGGCGGATTTTCAGATCGAGGGCTTCCGCGCCGGCGGCGTAGTCGGCTGGTGTGAGGGAGTTGCCGCCTACGGTGGCGAAGGGTATTATGTTTGTGTGGCCGAGGCCGTATTTTTCTGTTAGGGAGTGGGTTTCGGACGGTTTGTGTTGGATTGGGGTTATGCCTGAGGCGTGGAGGGTTGGCCAGTACCTGTTGCTGGGGTGGGCGTAGGCGTGGCCTGTATTTGAGGTTAACACCGCACTTTTGCTGGGGTGAGTTTGTTAGAGGTGCCTTGTGCTTACCTGTTTTGCCGGTCATGATGCCTGGGTTCAAGCCTATTGAGATTAGGATTAGACCCTCTCGGACGCTGTCTTTTAGGTTGTTCTCTGCCAGTACGGGTGCGGAGGCTGTGGTCTGTAGGCGTGGCTTCTTCAGCGTGCCGTTTGCTGAACTATTTGTTAACCTCTTTCGCTTATGAGCTGAGCTCGAGTTTGGCTGCGTTGAGTCTTGGTTCATGCTAGAAACATTCGGTTGAGCCAGCGTTGTTGAGCTGCTGGCATCTTCGGGGGCGTTGTCTTCAAGCAGCTGCTTAGCTTTCGCCGTGGCGCGAGTCTTTCTAGTAGTGGGAGCCATCGCCGAGACTTCTAGATCTGGCTCAAGGGACAATTATAGCATGTAAGTCCTACTCAAGATGCTCCTGCACTCAAAGGGGGATGCGCTGTGTAAATATGGGATTCCTTAGCGAGCTTGGTGCTATGCTGGATGCTTCCGGAACTGCGCGAGCACAAGTGGTCAGCTATTGTTGTGAAAGCTTTGGTCATATAAGAGGCACCTGGCCTTTGCGAGAGTCGCGTACCATCTCATACTTCTGGGAACGACCATGAAGACGGAAAGCTATGTAATTGGAACAAAAAAACCGAAAGCATGGCCGGAGCATTCACCCGCTCATAGCTGCATCAGCCGAGCCCGCGCGACACTATTAACTTTTGGCTAACCTAACTAATGATGGTCAATAATTCTACCAAAGTGCTGAGTTTAGCAGAGGGAGAACAACACGTCTGTGCGCCTGTAAGGTAGTCCTGAACGCCTTCACAAATGAGACCAACAACAAAACGAAATGGCAAACTCTGCCTAGTAACTCATCTTTCGGTCCTCCCTGGCTCGAATTTTGGCTCTCCATTCCTTGCCTCTCCACATGACTAAAATGATGCCAATAAAGGCGGCCACACCACCTAGCAGAGCATAAATCAAGAATAACGCCCACCAACCAATCGCTTCACCAGCATCGACTGCGTAGAAAGCAAAAGTCATGCCCATGATCTGTCGAGTGAAGTTGAATACTTGTGCAACCTCACCAGCTCGATCCCGATAACAATCGATGGAATAAGTGTAGCAGGTGGTGGTAATAATCTGCAGTCCAAAGCACCCCAATGCTATTCCAAAAACAGGACCGAACCACGACACATGAGCGTGGTTAGTGAGAGTGAAGCCATAGATCAGCATTGCGGAAGGGACAAGGATTTCGCCAGGCCAAATAGCACGAAGACGGACTTCAGGTTCTGCTTGCCCGCCCTGACGCGATAACATCCGGCGTTTCTGTGCTCGTATAACAAGCAAGTCGACGACCCAACCAGCAAAAAATTCACCCAAGATGCCACCAACTGTGAGTGCTGTACCATACGTTATGCCAATAGTGAGGGTGGACCATTTGTATGCCTTGGTGAAAATTGCAGCAACGGTCACGGCTGGCAGAATTGAAGCAAAGCCATATTGAGTACTGTAGTAGAGCGCAGGCAGGATCACCGAGGGATACCAGATAATTCTGAATGTCCCAAGGAGGAAGGCGGTAGGAGAAAGGGGTGGAGTTCGAAGATGATCTGGTGCGAGGAAACCGAGGCGTTTGAGATAGACTTCTTTTGTGAGGGTCGCTCGTTTTGCACCAGAAGAAGTGCCGACAGCATCCACTTTCTGCTCGACAGTACTGACATGACTGCTGCTTCCTAAGGAGGACTTCGGAGGAACATATAACGTTTCCGGAAGGCAAAATAGAGCAGTAAGGAAAAGGACTGCATCTACGATGGCAGCGAATTTGAAGATCCAGCGCCATCCTAGGTCCTGCCCAATCAGGCCACCAACGATAGGAGCTACGTGGGAACCTGTAGACATTGTGATAGTGAAGAAACCCATTGCTCTGCCGCGTTGGTGGTAAGGAAAGAGATCAGTCACGGTTGTCGCTCCGAGGGCGAATGCTACTGGGAAGAAGCCATTGAAAATCCTAGCAACGATGAGCTGGGCGAATGTGCGGGTGTAGGCGCATGCCAATGCGGATCCAAATCCGAGAAGCGTGGTGAACAGATAGACTGGACGACGTCCATATTTGGAACTTATAGGTATCCATAACCATGGAGCGATGCCACTTATGGCAATACAGACTGTGCTGTTTCGTGTGAGATGCTAAGCCAGTGTGGGGTAGAGAATACTCACGTTTGGTAAGATGCCCGAACGGTGGTGATGCCAAATTCTTTACCAAGCGGAACCAGAGCAGGATTGATGCTTGCGGTATTGAGTCCACCTATGGCCGCCAGTAGCGAGACTTGAATGAGGACAATGGACTACTCATGTCAGCCTCTGACTTGCGAAAAGGAAGGTTCATCTTACCTTCACCCATAGAGGCCAATGCAGCGGGTTGTTAGGATCCTCACGAGCGGCAGCACTTTGAAATTGGCGCTCATCGACTTCAGCACAGGCTGAGGTTAGGTCAATATCTCCTTCATCGTGTTCAGAGCCGTTTTTCGGATTGTCCAACATTTCGCTGGGCCTGGCTGTATCTACGTGAGAAGGTCGGCAAAACTGTCGACCCTGCAGGATTGTGAAATCGACGGACTTATAAACATGTCATTGATCTCACGAGCTGTATGCTGATGTTGTGAATGCCACGTCGTAAGTATGCATGGTCGAAACGCTTTGCGGTGTTGGCAACTACTACGTTAGTAGCCAAAAGAATCGATAGGTGAATTTACACGCAGACTTCGAGCCAAGGCTTTCCCCAACCACTCGTGCTGGGCGTGACACAACCAACTCCGCATGCGCGCTTCTGTCCACAGCTGATTGGCACACCATCTGCGACTTCTACTGTACAAATTGTATGGATGAACTCATGGTCAAAGAACAACTAGTTTAGTCGGGTACAATGCGTTTATGTAAAACGACCAATGAATTGAAGATGGAATTGTTGAGTAGCGGCGGCATTTACCGGATTCCTCTGATCATCATGATCGGCCATTCAGCATTAATACTCGGTAACACCTAGTGCCGATGGCTTGGCGGTGGGAGATGTGCTTCAACAGCATGACACAAGGCTATCCGAGTTCGAGTGTGGCGGAGCTTCCCGTGGAAAGCCGAGAGGATCCGCAGAAAAGTTGGCAGCTGGAGTACCAAAGACCAGACTGTCGGGCTGGAAGGTTGCATTCCAATTCGGAGCTTAAGCGCAGAGAAGCTTGATCGCCGTTGCTTGGCATGTTGATCACAAAGTACCCAAGACAGAGCCGTGCCGTTTCAATGGCCCGGCCGATCTCCGTCAGGGACACTGAACCTCGTTCGTCCATGGAATCTTCTCTGTCTGCTTCCATGATGATACTCACATTTCACTTCGCGGCAGAGCTATCGGCAAAGAGTCCAGGCGCGATGAAGGTCTCCAGTCTCCAGATACCACCGGAGAAACGAACAGTATATGATATACACAAGAACGTCTATATATCTACGTCTTCCATGAGCCCACACTGAGAAATACATGCTTAGTTGAGAACATGCCGGAATTAAGCGAGTACCATGAGCCAGGCATACTTCTTGTTTTCTCACACCCCAACTCACCGCGATACCTCCAGGACATTCATCACTGGTACAATACAGAGCATGGCCCTGCGCGCCTCAAGCTGGGACTAGACTACTTCTTGAATGGGTATCGATATAAAACCCTTGACGAAGATGCAACATGGTTGGCTATATACGACATGAAGCGGTTGTCCTTGGCCACAGACCCCGCTTATACAACTCTGCGTGAGCACAGGTCGGAAAGAGAACAGGAAGTCCTCAAAAACAAGGTCACCATGCTGTCAAGGCAGTTTTTGAAGCTGATCTTGCAAACCAACGAAACTTCAGACCCAGCTCGAACAGTTTGCTGCATCGTGTTTGAGGGACGTCAGGATCAGACCAGCTCAATAGCAGCTCGCTATGATAAGGTAAGTCTGTCCATCACTTGTAGCCAAGACGTACTCACCGTACATAGGCAATTTGCGAGCCTTTTCGGGCGCGGCTGGGTTGCAGGAGGTCTCGGCTGTTTCAACAGGTCGATGGACCCAACAATAACGAAGGTCGACAATTCTACGTGGGAATTCACGACTTTGAATCGAGCAGTGATGTCGTGGAGAAGGCAATGCAGTCTAGCTGCCAAGCCGCAATACAGAGTATAAAGGATGTTACGTTGGATTTCAAGTTGACATTTTTCGAGTTTTATCACGAATTCTCTGCAGACGATTATCGCCCACCAAATGAGACCTCAGGAGGAGGCCGGTTGTGAGATGGAATGGAGGTCGGAGCGTCTTATACGGTCAGCCTGGAAATGTTGTGCTATGGTCACGGTTGAAGTGCATGAGACTTCACCACGCACAGTTCATGTCCTGCCGTACCAAAGCTAAAGCGGGCTACCCAAAACAAAGCCACCCGCTGCTCAGTGCAATCAAATCAAAGCACTAAGTCTTGGCTATTAGTTTCTTGTGGAAATCATTTCTACCATACTCGGGCAGCAACCACCAAGAGGGTATGACATTGCCAGCTATAAGCGCATTCCCGAACAATGTGTTGTATTCTTGATCGTGTTCTATGTTAATGAGCGGTATCTGAAAGAAAAGAGTGGTAAACCAACGATGCAGGGAAGAACCAAAGTCCAAAACAAGAGGACGAACCCAGTCCCCACCAGAAGACGTAATTTTTGCAGGAGGGACACCAGAAGCCCCGGAAAGCCCAGAAGCGTCTCGGTCGGCGATTTCCCCATCGCGCTTGTCCTTTTCCGTGTTAGCGTGACTTTGGCGAGCAAGCGCCACTCCAACCCAGTCTGACCGTTGCTCTCATCCGACTCAAACATCCCAACCATGATCAGTCGCGCGCTATTGACCGGTCATGACATGGCGGACTCTTTAGAGCGCAAATCAAAGACAAAACACCGGAAGTCGACGTGTGCAGCATGCCGAAGGAGAAAGGTAAGTGACTGCCGGCCGATCATTCACGTTGTGGTGGCCCAATCTTGCTTGACCCTCGTCCAGTGCCCGTGCTGATCTTTCTTCTTACAGTCAAAGTGCGATGGCAGGGCCCCTAAATGCACCACGTAAGATATGCAATCAATCTTCAGCCGAGTAACACACAGATACTGATGGCCTGGACAGCTGCATAGCATACAAGGACGAATGTGTTTACGATAAGCCGTAAGTCATGTTTTCTACCTCGAATTACTATTGCTCACCATCAACAGTCCTTCTCTAGCATATGTCCGATCTCTAGAAGACGAGGTCGACCAGTTGAGGAACCAACTAAAATCCTGCAAGACACAATCTTGGGTCAGTATGCTACCATCAGCACGTGCAAGTGCACCTTTCGACTAACATGTGGCAAAAGACCAGTCATCCAGAGGAGAAGAAGATTTTGCCCGCCTCATCCCCCGCCAGCAGCATCACTTCCGCTTCACGGCATTCTGATCATGGTCGAAATGGCTCTTTACCCTACCGATCACCTCGGCCCATCAAGTGGGAGGCCGACATCAGTATTGACGATCGTGGTTCGGTGTCGTTTCATGGGTCAACATCTGCTGTCCACGAGCCACCTACCATTCATCAAACCGCTCAGATACCACCCGAGCAAGCATTGAGTCCGCAATCGCAACAAGAAGAGGAGCAGGCCAAACTTGATCTTCGTCAGAATGCTCAGAAACAGCGCCAACTCGAAGAATATGCCATCGCTAACACCGCCTCTCGCGTCAACCTGCCCAAGGAAGTATCCGAAGAGTTAATGAAATTTCATTGGTGCTGGATTCACCCGTTGTTCATTTTTGTCTACAGACCTGCCTTTACCCGTGGAATGTACCTGGTCAACTCGACTCAACCTGATGCCCCGGATCCGCCTTACTTCTCGGAAACTCTGCTCAAAGTGATACACTCTCATTGCGCACGTTTTCTTAACCATGACGTTTACCAACAGCACTTCAATATGCGTTATACAGCTTCTGAGTTCAGGCAGCAAACCGCACACGATGCTCGTGTTAGTCTTGCCATGGAAACCCTGAACACCAGCTCAATCCCGACAATTCAAGCATTACTCCAGCAATCTGCGAGGGAGGTTGTATTTGCAAAATCGTCCCAAGCCTGGCTGTATGGTGGTATGGCCTTTCGAATGGCATTTGACATGGGTATTCACCTACCAAGTGACAAGCTCCAAACCTTGGTGAAGAGTCTGTCCAACGAAGACATTGAGATCAGGAAGCGCCTTTTTTGGAGTTGTTACACATGGGACAAAGTTCTAAGCCTCTACCTAGGCAGGATGCCAGCATTCACACCTTCCACGGATGAAGTGCCCTTGACTTTCTTGGATGATTATACTGACAGTGCACCGTGGCAGCCATACTATGGAGAGAATCCTGATCCACAATCTGAGACACTCCCATCTTATCCACCAACCCCGGGTCACGTCGTCTCTTGCTTTCAACAATTGAGTAAATTGTGTATGATCATCAACGATCTCATGCAGAGCATATACTCCGGAGAAGCTGCTGCAAAACGTACTGAGGATGTACAGCCGCCTGAAGCCAGAGCAATGCACGAAGAACCTTTTATGCGAATTACGAGAAAATTGCAAGAGTGGTGGATGATGCTACCATCTCAACTGAAAGTGGACGTAGAGCAAACGCCCCAGCTCGCGCCGCCAGTACACATCATGTCTCTCAATCTATTATATCACACCAGCGTTATCCTCCTTCATCGGCCAGTCGTGTTAGCGACACCCAACTCGAGAGCTCAAGCGTCAATAAGATCCTACTCAACATGCTTGAGTGCCACAGCTGCTACTCATGACCTTCTCGTCCTCCAGGCCAGTACTTTCGGCCTCAGCCAAATTTCATACCTGAACGCGTACTGTGCCTATATGGCAGCGACGATTGCTGTTCTCAGATTCGAGCGCGAATTAACACCGAACGAAGACTACAACGTCACATCTAGGCGTGTTGGATTGGAGTATCTGTTAGATGTCATTGCTCGAAGCGCGCGGACAATGCCCGGGCTGGAGCGAAGTGATGCAATCATGCGCAAGCGGATGAAAGGGGTGGTCGATACGCATCTCTCTACTCATCACGCTCTAAGTCCGAACAGCATTGCTCAACAGTCCGCATCTATTGCACCATCCTCTGATCAGATTGTTCTCGCTCAGACCACTGCTTTCCAGCAGATCTCTAACCCCGGAATTGGTCATGTCTATCAGCCCACTGAGTTTGCCGTGCATCAGCCTGCTTCATCAGATACAACGATGATCTCTGCCATCTCAACACCGCGGTACTCTATTACTGAATCGCAAACCTTGAGCGGTCAGATGCCCTTACCAGCCTTCGTCGACGAGTTTCTACCAGCATTTCCTGGTCAACAATTTCCAGTAGGATCGGATTACACTTTTGGAAATACTGACTTTGATCCTCAAGCTCGGATGGCATTAATGGGGTATAACCTTGATCCTCATCCAAGAGTTGATCCAGGAGACATTGACTGGAGTCTGATGGACAACATCCAAATTCCTACAAACGTGCATGAGATGAAATACTCTTAATGCATATGCACAAATTGCTTTGATGAGTATACAGCATTCGTACGCTTTCGTTGGTATTAATCCGATACGTCTTCAGCATGTGGGGACTGCGACTTGCCATCTGATCATTCTTGAGGTTCAATCCTGACGTCTGAGTACCACATCGCACCGTCAACAAGACATGGTCATAACAAGAAGAAAGGACAAGCCTGTGATGTGGTACATCACTTGTATCGCCGGGTCGTTGGCTCGAATGTTGTCAATGACTAACGCGCATGACTCCTCAGGAGGGCGCTCGTTATCAAAAGCCCTGCAATCACGGAGTCATTGCTGAACTCTTCAGCGGACAAAGAGACTTGCTGCGTGAACGGTTAGCACGCTACCTCCATGTGAAGCATCCGACTCCCAGTTGACGAGGCATATCTCCACACCAGCCACAATCTGTCGGACAACAGATACAACACAATCTGGATGCCAACACCAAGAGGCGTGAAGAAAGAGCATATTGTGATCAAGCAATACTCGGAACGAACTCAGTCTGCTTCGACTGGACTTGACAGTCGTGGACTAAAATCACGTGTCAACAAATCCACACGAACTCCCGAGAACGAAACCGAGAACGAGAACGAGAATGAGAGAACCAGAAGCAAGCAAAGTGCGAAGAAGGGTTGAGGAACAAGATTGAAGAACAAGAAGACAGTTATACGTAGCATGCCAACATGAACCAGCTCACGTCTGATAGACTTTCAAGGCAACGTTTTGCAAGTCGCCACTCAGGAGACTTCCGAATGGCCTCGTGCCTACATGCCTAGTGCGGTAGATTGTTCGGTAGGTAAACAAATAGATTGGTATCTGGGTATGCATCAGCGTGACGAAATTGAATAAATATGGTCAGATCCTGGTCCTGACTTTGACCTCGCGCCTCCAAAACGAAATGCGTTTTGAGCTTCATGTGCTTGCTACAATAAGATAAAATACAGTAGAGATACGTATAGTACAAAGTGAACGGACGTCCACCACATGTAGTTTGGTGTACAGTAGGTAATATATGGGTACGTAGTTCGAAAATCTCGCAACGTGGTGACCCCATCCCTCTCATGGTCATTGAACTTGGGAGGAAATTACTTATTTGGGAAAATAGGGTTTCTTCATATAGTACTTGTAATTTGTGGAGCCGAGATGGATAGTTGTGATATTCTTGCTCACCACTACGAGTACGCGAACTTCAACTGCGAATACTTAACTTCACAACCTTGAACTACAATTCATTTCCACTGTGATGTTTGTCAACTGGATGTTCTCGCGATTATTGTGATACTAGTCTTGAATTATGGCAGTTTCGACCTGCGCCGGCATGGAAGTATTGCGCCGTGTTGAGGTAATACGGTGGTGTGTTGAACGGATTTTAATCAGATTTAAATATTGATATATACACTTTTGGATGAACGTGAAGTAGGTGATGCATTCAAGTATAATTTGTTGGCTAACCACATGTACAATGCTATCGCTTCGATTGTGATGCAGCTCGTGATTGATAAATACTGTCGTCTTAGGCTGTGCTTGCTTCAACTAAGTTAGCCTTCGATTGCCGCTCATGACCCGCATCCGTGCTTGAAAGTCAGCAGCGGAGGTACCATCATCGAAATTCTCTTCGCCTACTGCGTCGGCATTCAAATCCGCCCTCCAAAAGTTGTCGTCGAGTTCATCACGAGGTCTACCATTTCGTTGCCCGTCGTCGTCAACATTCAATCCACCATCTGCACCACCACGAGCTCGACTGATTCGTAAACTCTCGGCTCGCGCACTTCTAACGAATTCTCGATGTCTACGTTCGCGGATCAACATAGCTCTTATCGTCGGGCTTTGGCCACCAGAAACTTGACGGCTGGTCTGATGTTGGCCGCCGGAACGGACCACACCAGGGGGAGCTGTGTAAGCTGCATTTAGTGAATTGAATTGGTGCCGTCGATCGAGGTCTGCAGGAGTTTGAGGTTGTATGCTTGACGGTAGAGAGTCATCGTAAACATTGAAAGAGCCATCAAGATATTGTTGGTGAAGGAGATGCTCCTGTCGAGCTGTTCTTGGAACTGCACTGGCTCGTGGCGTGGGTGTTGTAGCGGTTGCTGGTAGTGATGGTAATCGGGGTTCATGTGCATCAAGACTATACGATAGAACATCTGGTGGAGAACTTGGCAATGACCTGTGATCGCTGTCGTCCTCAGATTCGGGGTCATCCTTGTCAGACAATCTTACTGTGCGTGTTGACTGTACTTGAAGTGGTGTGAAGATTGCGGCTTCTGGTCTCAGGTGGGAGTCGGCTCGTATTGAAGTTAATACGGGTGCAGTGATCGGCACCAATTCATCGTCAAGGGCTAGGTGTTCAAGACGATCACTGATAACCAACGAAGTTTGACTCTCTTCCAGTTCTTCTTCATCCACCACTGACTGGTCATATGAATATGTCTCACTCCGTGGGCGATACGTGATCGGTCGAGCAGAGACAGGCATTCTGATATTTTGGTTCTCCTTAGGTGATGTATCGGATGAGACACGTCTGGCGAAGCGCAATAGGGAGCTCTGCCTCGGTACATGCGGCTTGTCTCTTACACCTTGGTATCGGATGTGTGGGCATAGGTCGTGTTTGAAAGAAGGTAATGTTGCACTCTCTTCGGAAGAGGTACGATCACTCTGTTCGTCAGTGGAAGGATTCGCTTCTGAAGAGCTTCTGTAAGCCACATCTTCGGAGCTTTCATCGCAAGCCAGTGGGTCTGTCGAAGTCGGAACTGGTCGGTCAACAGCCTTGCCAAAGAGGCTGATGGTAGAGGGTGCAGGTCGTGGCTCTGGCAGTAACGAGGTAGTCCGGGCAGTCTGCTTGTTGATTTTCTCCTTTCGGAGGTACTCGGCGATTTCCTCCTTTCTGAAACCTTGTTTCAATAAGGCCTGATAGATATCAAGCTGCTGTAGATGGAAGGTCATGTCATTTTGAGAAATGCCAATATCGGTAGGTGGTAAACGTATCATGCTGATTAGCGAGAATCAAGAGATTGATGACTGTAGAAAAGATTCGGTGCCTGGTTTGATACTGAAAAGATCTTACCGACCATGAGGAAATGAGGTCTGCAATCGTTGCGACCATAAGCCAACGACTTGTGCAAGCCATTTTTCTTCCTATCAGATAGTCATCTCAATACGGTAGTCACCATCGACCTCACCTCGTGTAGCAAGAGCCTCTCTAACAACACCCGCTGTGTCCCTTCCTTGTGTCTTCGTGCCATGCATGGTATGGTGCTAGGCATTTCAAACGTATTTCACCGACCTGTCTTTGAAGGATGATGCCCACGAATTGAGCCACAGTAAGGTACAGTACAGTGCTGTCACTGAGTACTCTTATCTGCCCTACGCGAAAGGCATTACTGTTGCAGCATGTTGTATAGCATCCATTGTTGAGACCGTTCTCTTGAATGTGAGTACTGTCATTTCCTCTACGTCCTACTATGGTGTCCTTGGCGACCAGAGCTTCGGTGAAGGGAGAAGTTGAGATCGCGCATCGTGCGTGGTGGAACTAGATACCTGGAGCACAATCTTAGTGAAGAAGCTAGATGGAGACCAAGATGGGGAGGGCGGAAAGCCACTTTTCGCAGCATCCTCGGTGAAGCTTAGGTAGGCTTACTTATTATACCCGTTTGGACACCTCGTGAACCTTGCAGAGGCGCAGGCTTCCCAATGCACCATCTCATCATTGCTGGGCCTTTGTTCAACTTCCGATCATTATACCAATTCATTGCGCTACAATTCGAAGTTTTGGAATCTATTCTTTCGTTATACTGTATACTTGCTCACTGTCTCTCGTTCTCAACCTAGCCTCCGCTCGCTTTACCTGCTCACAACCTCTCCGAATCAATCCCTCCTCCAAGATAGCAGTAGACCTATACCAGCGTGCGAAATCTACAACATACATCCCCGCAAAAACCCTCGCAAGACCGATCATGCGACAACAGCGATTACAGCTCTCCTGAAAACCATGCCAGATATCCGTACATTCGACGCTGCACATAATTCAACAGCCTAATTAGCTTCCGCTGGTGCTTACCTACTGCCTCACGTCACTACTAGACGCGATCGCAACCTCAGCCACAAACGTACATACCTCGAGTCTCACCATGAACGACCTATCCTTAGGCCGATTACGTATAGCAAATCCAGACGAAGCTACGCCCGAAACTCCTCTTGATCCTCAACCCTCCGTGCATTCTCTTTCTGCACTGCCTGCGGTGTCACCACTTGCAAGTGTAGAGAACCTGGACCAAGTCTATAACGGGAACACTTCCTCCACGCAAGCATATTCTGTGTCACCACCGGACGATCAGCAAGGTCCATTATATCCTCCGAATAATTCCTCTCACAATGTCTCAGATTTGCAGTCACAGCATTATCAACAGAGACCTGACCAATATGCACAACAGCAGAATCAGAATCTGCCTTTAACATATCAAGAACAGCCGCAAGCTCAGTTTCCACAACCTTCTCCAACAACAACCCAAACCCTTCATGACTCCCGACAAAATCCACCGCGACCGGGTTCAATGTATCACACGCATTTACCAATCAGTAACGCAGGAAATGGTGTAACCAGACAAAGCTCCTACAGAAGAGAAGGGAGCTCCGGCACAAGCACGCCACAACGCAGTGTCTCAAGAAGAATTCCAATACCGGAATCATACAGCGATAGAGGGTATCGTTCTGCGTCGCACTCTGTTGGTAGTGGCTCGACCCCTCAGCGCCGAACGTCCCGTCATGTCCAGCCCCCAAGGTCAGGCACTAATCCCAACGACAGCACTTTACTGTCTAGCACACCTATGTCTACCGCCACTCCTCTTTCGGCGTCGCCGTATGGAACGGAGGGTGGTCCACTGACTAGTGCAGAAGAGTGGCAGGAGAGGGGCGCCGCTCACGGAATTCAGAGGGATTATGATGCTAATGGTCAACCTATCTTAAAGACTATCAAGAAAGGAGTCAAGGATTTCAAATTTGGTGCAACCCTCGGTGAGGGCTCCTACAGTACAGTTTTAGCAGCTCAAGATAGGCAAACATCGAAGGACTATGCAATAAAGGTGCTGGACAAGAGACACATTATCAAAGAGAAGAAAGTAAAATACGTTAATATTGAAAAGGAAACTCTGAATAGGTTGACAGATCATCCGGGTGTGGTCCGATTATACTATACCTTCCAGGACGAACGATCGCTTTATTTTGTTTTAGATCTATGCAGTGGTGGCGAGTTACTAGGTGTTCTGAAGAGGATAGGTACGTTTGATGAGGAGTGCACAAGGTTTTATGGTGCGCAAATACTGGACACCATTGCATACATGCACAACAAAGGTGTGATACACCGGGACTTGAAACCGGAGAATGTTCTTATGGACGCCAATCAACACATTAAGATCACCGATTTCGGAACCGCCAAAATGTTGTCAGCGCATCAAGACCAATCGGGTCGCACATACTACGCTTCGGACACGCCAGATGATGGGCGTGCTAGCTCGTTCGTTGGGACAGCTGAATATGTCAGTCCTGAATTACTGACGGACAAAAATGCATGTAAAGCAAGCGATCTCTGGGCTTTTGGCTGCATATTATACCAGCTTTTAGCAGGACGACCGCCATTCAAAGCCGCAAACGAGTACCTCACCTTTCAAAAGATTGTTGCTCTTGAATATGAATTTCCCCAGGGCTTTCCGGAGATTGCTCGAGACCTAGTGGAGCGGCTATTGGTGCTTGATCCTGTACAACGACTGACTCTTGAGAACGTGAAGAATCATGACTTCTTTCAAGGGACGCAATGGGGGCGTCACTTATGGCAGCAGACCGCCCCTCGCTTGAAACCATACGTGCCACCACCAAGACCACCAATCAGACTCAACGGTAATGGGGACAGCTATGGGGTGTCTACTGCTACAGGACACAGCACTCAACCCACAATGTTCCCTCCGACACCAACACAAAAGCCTATGAAGCCTAGAGTGGTGACTGAACTTCCTCCACCAAGTCAGTTGGACCTTGATTGGTCACCAGTGCTGACTAAAAGTAACGAGCGTATTCTCAAACTTGGCAATTTGAATGTGAGCATGGCGCAAGGTCCGCACAGTCCTGGCCACGACGGAGGCAACAAGCTATCTCGATTCTTTGGTGGCAACACGGCGAAGAAAAGACAACGGCTAGTGATGGTCACATCCAGTGCACGCATTATCATTGCCGCAGCTGGTGGTGAAGAGAAAAAGTCCAAGTCTGAGATCGACCTACTCGGAGCTGGTACCGAGGTGATGAGCTCAATGGATTCGAAAGGTACCACCCACTGGACGGTCAACACAGTATGTATCACCACTTACCACTAGTTGTTTCAAGTACTAACACGTCTCAGCGTGACCGCCATTATACTTTCGACGACATTAAGACATCATCGGCGGAACTCGACACAGCAGCAGTGTCGACAAAGGAATGGTTAGATGCAGTGGAGCGGGCGAAAGAGATTGTCAAGTATCAGCCTCAAGCTCGCACATTCCAACCTGAAGACCCTTTAACATCAGGCATGCTCAGTCATGTAAACACGTTTGAGGCACAATCCGACACGGGACCATCGCCCACACACCGGGGTGTCTTGCAGAAACAGGGTCCATCCGGTGACAACGATTCTCTTAAAGGCCGTAAACGATTCAGTAAGCGGCAAAGCAAGAGCGGGTTGACAGCAGTCTTCTGAAATGCAAGGATCGCTACCATTGCGTATTCACGGCCTATATTTTGAACTTTTGCACAGCATTCTAGTTTTATCCAGCAAGCGTCGTTCGGCATAAAGGGAGCAGCGTCTAGACAGATGCAAGGTAGTTCTGAAATTTGTGTATCTAAACAGGGAAGAAATTGTATAGAAGAGCAGGATCGTGGTCGAGTACTCCTGTGGGGCGGTTACTGTAGAGGAACAGAAGATCTGTAGCGCCCCGTAATTGATGTAGTACAGACCCCAGTCGTCTGAAGGTGCGAAGATAATGAAATGGTTTCAAGTAGCCTAACAAAGATCCCGTCATCGTTACCGGTGCCGGAGATGCTGTCAGATTTCTGCTTGTGGCTGTGAAGATGTTCAAAGAGGTTTTAGCTCACTACATGTACGTGCCAGTGTTTCACAGTGGGCGCATGGCATATAAAGAGGCAACAAAGCTCTGGTGCCCGTCTTGCCCGTGATCAGCTGAGTTCGACGGATCAGGTATAGATAGACTTCGAATCCAAACTACCAAAATAGGCAAGAACCCCCTGCAAGTCCGGTGTCACCGTGCATGGTCAAAGCCCACTTGAACCAACAGTCTGCCATCTGTCCAGCAAAGCAAAGCACTTCACCCACAAGACCTGGTCCACTCATACAGCGATCTGAGTTTCGGATGCTCATGCGGTGTTCCACGATGCGGCTTTGTTGTGATGAGAGTTGATCATGCAGTGTATACTTGTTGCGATCTTCTCGAGAGTGCTCTACATCCCCCAATCTTTTTGCCTTGCCTCTTCACTGCGAACTTGTTGACTCACAAACCAGAAGCAAGTTACCCGACCACCGCAACACAAACCAAGAGACTAGCCTCTATTCACTCTATTTAATACGATCGAGTGCCTGTTTTGCCAGAATCAACGACGCGACTCGGATACAGCTACCGACTATAGTTTGGCTTTTACATACCATCGTTTGGGGCGCTTTAAAAGCCTGGCCGGCGCGTGGTTGAGAACATGATCATACGAAGAGATTGAGATGAGCACGTCAACAACACATCTGCCAATCAGTCAAAGCAACACCTGGCGGAATCCGCCCGTTACTGTTAACCCAATGGTGTCTCACGCAGAGATTGCAGAAAGCTCCCGACGAGCGCCGTCAGTCACCTCTCGAAGCAGTCGAACCCGACATCACAGCCGGACGCGACGCGGGGCCCCCTCCCTCAGCCAGCAGAATGAGTTTCCATTCTTTGGGCAGACAGGGGACGTTGAGATCTTGATTGAGTGCGACGGACAAGAGAAGCGATATCTCCTGCATCGACTAATGCTTGCGCAGTTTTCCGGTTTCTTTGATGCAGGAACTAGTGATGAGTGGTCTCGACACCACGTCCAGCAAGATATTGCCAGACAGGCGGGAAAGAGAGACGAACAGTCGCTGAGCGTGATCGGTGAAGAGGCTGCAGGTTCCGACACATCTGCTGTCTTCATGACTGCTGAGCAGGCAAGCAAGGCTGCGCCTGGTAAGAGGAGATGGCATTACGAATTGAATTGGGATACTGTTAGTGAGGACGAAGAACCTATACTTGTGCAAAAGGCACCCCAAGGGAATCATTTCATTCCTCTAGCTGTTCCGCCCATAATCCCCCAAGCACGACCCAAACCTCCACCGCCACATTCATTCTTTCGATCGATGGCGAATCTCGCCGTTAGCCCCTCGCATCAAGGCCCTGCGTCGCAGTCCGCTGCGAACCTGTCTATGCCTGTGGACACAGCCTTATTAAATCCTTTAATACGCGACTACGACAACTTGTTCCGATCATTCTACAACTTTGCGCCTATGCTTAATACCGTGAATATTGCTTCGGCGTACTCAGAGTGCAAGTCACTGCTTGGCCTGGCTGACATGTACGATGCGCTTGGTGTGGTCGGACCAAGGATCGAACACCACTTGCTGGCCTTTTCTTCTCGCCTATTCAAGCAGATCGCCAAGTATCCGCCATCGTACCTCAAACTTGGATATTTAGCACGATCAAAGGTGATATTTTCAGAAGCACTGACCCACGTGGTCGGACAATGGCCACTAGCACATTCCTACCTCAAGCCAGGAAACCCGACCAGCGGGTACGAAGTGCCGATTCATGTGCTCGACCTGATCGAAGACAAAGTGGACGAGCTCGAGGAGCTAAAATCGAAAGTTGAGGCAAAATTGTTCAGATTAACACTCACAACGTCAAGAGGTGAACGAGTCAACCCAAGCAATGACTATCTGGGGTGGCTAGCTATGAGTCTCTTCAGACAATGGATCGCCGAGAACACAACGCCAGAAGTTCGTGGTATCCTCAAGAACAATGTGGCTGGCTCACGACCATCGAGCAACAACTCCCTGACGCCACCAGCGACACAGAGCACAACGACAGTAGCTCCCGTGCCTGGCCCTGTACCATTGCCGGCGGTGAACAGCGGCAAGATTTATAGAGTTATTGGCTCAACCAATTCTCAAGCATATCTGCCCTACGAGGAACTTAAGCGGTTCCTCAAATTATAACCCGGTGGAACAGGGTCGAGTGCGTTATACACAAAGGATAACCTACGACGGTTTGAAAGAAAAATGGAACAACTGAAAAACATTGCAAGGGATGTTGTCAAACCAGTGACCAGAAATTGCTTAGAGCTTGATTTGAGGGCTCTGAGCGACGGGCAAGGAGGAGGCCTAGGATATTTGACTTGTGTAAAAGTTGAGGAGGAGGATATCCCTTGGCGCGATTAACAAAGAGCACAAAAGCCGGTATACACAGAGATCATCACCAGCACTAACGACATACATGATTATCATGATTTGCGGTACAAGCGATTGATTTTGGGAATATGTTGACGAGGTTAAGCACGATGATACCCAGTTTAGGTCTGATATTTTGTTGGGAAAGATAGCAATGAACTCTATGTTGTCCTCAATGAGCGTATAGCAATGGTTACCTGTTCTGTTGTCTCCTTCCTCTTCTTCGCTTGGTCGAATCTACCTAGGTATCTAACAGTGGTGTCAACAGGAGATTGATTACCTAGGTAGAACAAGTTTGCCTGTTTGGTACGTGCTTGGCAGACACCTGAGCTAAGACGCATCGTGCATCACTAGTGCTGTTTCAGAAGCAGCACTGGCAGTTGAAAATGCGGGCAGGCTCAAGATCTGATTCAGCAGTGCTGGAGGATCATCCACTCCATCGAGCACTTGAAGTGTTTCTATTCGAGCCTGTCTGCCTTTTCAGACGCGTGTCCATGGAAGGTATCTAGGTACTGTGAAAATGAAATGGCTTGCTATGACTGAGTATTTAAGACATGTTTTGCAATGCTGTACAGTACATGTACCTTGACTTATCACGATACTCTCCCGAAGTCGCTGTGCAACGTTACAGATTTTGTGATTGCTTTATCCATAGCCAGTGTGACAAGAACGTCTGGATCACGGTGCATTCAACCAGTATAAACATACGAAATCAACTTGGCCATGGATGAGGCTCGGGTAGCACGAGACTAGGCGCTGTCGCTGCACTTCTATTGTAGACCTCGAACACTCTTGGAATAGCGTCGCAGCGTGTCATTCGAAAGGGGCATTTCGCACTCAAGCAATGAAAGGATTCATCTTCGAAACTTAAGGGGAACCACCGAATAACAGGCTAGGCTTTCTGTACGCGTTGGTACCGTAGTGCTGGGAGTAGACAAGCATCGTAGCAACGGCTTCCCTGTTCCTGAAGAAATGGAGTGTTTTATTAGCCGGCCGCTGCACGACTTTACGGCTGCTCACACACTCTGACTATTCCCTCTGCACTTTCGTAACTCGCACACCTCCAACATCCTACTACCCCTAATTGTGCTTCCTACTACACATTCTCCTCATATCTCGTACAACACCTTCAGCTTCGACAGCTTTCGTTAATCATCCTTCATACCCTCTGTTGTGCCTCGATTGGCATTCGAACCCGGCAGTTCAATTCATGTGTTAATAGTCTTGTCGACTGCGCTTTACTCCCTGAAATATTGCATAATCTATCAACCTTCCACCACAATAGACGTACCATTTGACAAAGCTCACGCATCAAGAATCTCCTTCCATACTTTGAAGCCAATGCAAGCAACCTAACCCTGCAATCACCAAATTTACGATCTGGTCATCGTTGTTTGCAGACCATACGGGTGAATGTCACGGTGCGAGCACCAGGACTGCCTGCGTCACGTATTAGCTGCGGCCATCCATAAGAGCAAGGAATATAATTGAGGCAGACCTGGTTGTCGCCTGGCCTACGGCTCCTGATACTATTCGAAGAGTACCGGAAACGCAAGAGATTCTGCCTTAAATAGTCATGGGCCCTGGATCTCGCGAAGGTTCTCTGAACCTCAACCTCTCAGGTCTATCTACCATCGTCGAACCGCCTTCGTCCTCGACAAAATCACCGTTCAATGGGCCAAAAACCAGTGCCAGCGCTCTGGCTGGACTCTCAAGAGGTGGCGCCAACTCTCCGCTACATGAGTCGGCTTCGAGGTTGTTCCCGAAGCGAACAAGAGAATTGCAGACTCCAGTTGGAGCTACAGGAAACATCTGGGGACCACCTACCAGTGGTACTTCTACGCCCTTGTTCGAAATTCCGGAGTCTCCCAATCAAGATGGCTTTCCTGATTTGGTCCCTCTTACTGAGACTGGTATTAACAGTCCTGCTCGCCGAGGTCGAGCCGGCACGCTGCCTTCACGGATCTCACCAACAGTGACGAATAGTGCACCAAATCTTGCTCTCCTTACCTCGAAGACTTCGAGACCTACACCTACAACGAGTCCTTTCCGACCTGGTTCTACCTCGGCTTCGGAAAAGGCCTTCAATAATGCATCATCTGGAACGTCTGCACTTCTGTCAAGACTCCGTGCAGGAAGCATGCCACAACGTGCCAATCTTTTCGGCGGACCTGCTCTGCTTACTGGTCAGTCTCCATTTGCAACAACCTGGAGCAATCGAGCAAGAGCTGCAACCTTAACAAGTATCAGTTCTGCTGAAGATCCTGGATCGCCTCAGCAACTCAACATGGGAAGGGAGGATCCTGGCGTTAGAACTCTCGATTACCTGGGCCTGGTCGAAACTCCAGTTAGGGATAGCCGTTTGATGGACAATGACGCCCTCGATCAAAGTGCTGCGTTCTTGACGAGTTTCGACAGCAAGAACTTGAGCAGGTTCAGGTCGTTCTCGGTGAACGCACATAACAGTTCACAGGATCTGGGCAATAAGAACTATCCACCGACTCCGAGTGGTGCAATGACACCAACTGCTATAGAAGCGGCGTACGAGGCTGTCCAAGAAAGGGTGCGACTACACAACAAGGCCGTGCAGGATTTTACTCACAATGCGAATGCAGCACGTCCGCGAGCAAGAACTGCTGGATTGGTTGATACGCCCCAACGATCGGCTTTACGACGACTAGGCCAACACTTGATGCAGGAGACGGATGCGGACGCCATGCAAGCCGCCATGGCCGGTATGGACATTACCAATGGCGATATTTCAGCTGCTATGTATAACATGAGCTTGAACGACCAGGCCTTCAATGGCGTGATGCAAAATCAAGCTCATGGTGCTTTTGAGTATGCAGACGACTCACATTCTCAGGCTTCCCGAGCACTGTGGATAGGCAGCATTCCGAACTCTACTACGGTCACTACCTTGGACACAATCTTCTCCAGTTATGGACCGATTGAATCGACACGGGTTCTCACGCACAAAAATTGTGGTTTCGTTAATTTCGAGAACATGCAAGATGCTGTGCAGGCTCGCCAACTGCTGAATGGAAAGGAAATATTCCCCGGTAGTGGTCCTGTCAGGATCGGCTTTGCAAAAGCTCCGTCAAGCAGCGTAACACCAATTTCTGGACCAACTTCTCAGTCACCCGCAGTGGGAACAATCGCACAGAATGGTGGTGAGAGAACAATCGATGAAACACAAGCAGACGGCGTCATTGCACAAGCCGCCCCTGCAACAGGCCGACTAGCTGATCTTGAAGGAGACATCCTCGAGATAGTGACCGAATTTGGAGCGCAACCCAGTGACATGCCCGCCATTGCGGGAACGCTTGCCAGTGCGATTTCATTCGAGAATATGCAAAGAGAGATACCACTTATTGGTGAACCCACTACAAATCGCACGTTCGATGCGCCGAGACTTCGAGACATCCGAAAGCGAATTGATAACGGTCAATGTGCCATTCAAGAAGTCGAGCAAATCGCAATGGAGATGCTTCCCGAAATTGCAGAGTTGTCCTCTGACTATTTGGGCAATACCGTTGTCCAGAAGCTTTTCGAATACTGCTCGGAGGAGATCAAAGAAGAGATGCTGCTTTGTATCGCTCCACACCTCGCTGAGATTGGTGTGCACAAGAATGGTACCTGGGCAGCTCAGAGGATTATCGACGTCTGCAGATCAGAGTCTCAAATTGCCACAATTATTGAGCACTTACGGCCATACACAGTGCCATTGTTCTTGGACCAGTTTGGCAACTATGTTCTGCAATGTTGCTTGAGGTTCGGACCAGCCTACAATGCCTTCATCTTCGAAACAATGATGAGCCAGCTATGGGATATAGCTCAAGGCCGCTTCGGCGCCCGTGCCATGAGAGCTTGCCTTGAATCACATCACGCAAGCAAGGACCAACAGCGTATGCTTGCCGCTGTCGTTACCTTGCACAGTGTTCGTCTCGCCACCAACGCGAATGGAGCCTTGCTACTAACATGGCTGCTTGATACGTGCACATTCCCGAGACGACGCTCGATGCTCGCACCACGTGTGATTCCTCATCTCGTACAGCTCTGCACACACAAAGTGGCCTATCTGACCGTACTGAAAGTGGTTAATCAGCGAAACGAACCTGAAGCTCGAGAGGCTGTCCTCAAAGCTTTGTTCTTCAGCTCTGGTGATACAGTCCTGGAGCAGATCCTTAGTGATCAAAGTTCTGGTGTTACCTGCATCTTCAAGATTCTGACCTCTCCATTCTTGGATGAGAACATGAGGAGCGACGTGGTCCGTAACATTTCTTCGGTTCTGCTTCGCATTAAAGCGCAACCCAACCAAGGTTATAAACGACTCATGGACGAGATCGGGTTGTCATCTCGAGGCAGTCAAATGGCTCAACCATTTGGGCATGGTCATCTGGGCATGAATGATAGATCGAGACCGATGTCGGAAGCTAGCAATAACCATTTTCCGAATGAGTTTGTTCCTGGCATGAACGGCCTTGGTAATGGTATGACACCTGTGCGTACAAATTCATCCGATTCCTATGGCTATCAGAATTACAACATGAACGCATTCCAGAATCAACAGCAAGGCTTCGGTTCAATGCCTTTCCATCAGATCAATTCACAACCTCAATTCCAGAACTTCAATACTCCTGGTCCTCGCAACAACGGTGCTTTCATGGCCAATGGTTTCGCTGGCTACAACACACCTCCGCCCACAGTTGACTACCGTTCGATGCAGAATCAGTCGGCTTCTCCTATACCATACACTGCACAGATGAGTCCAATGATGAACAATGGTGGCTTCTCTCAACCTTATAATCAGCAGAACATGCAAGGAAATATGTACGGCTATGGTGCGAATGTATCACAACAGCAGATGTACTCTTTCAGCCCACAAATGCAACCCATTCATGCTGGTGGACGGGGTAGAAGGGTAAGTCTGTCAACTCGATGATTACGTCACTATGCTAACTATGTTCTAGAGGTGAATATGACGGAAACTTGACAAGGATTCTGCATATGGGCTAGAATGAGAACTCTCGCGGTGAGGTACTGTGCAAAGTGCCTCCATTACGACTTCAAAATTTAACGACCAGCCTTCAGATAGGGTGTCTCACGAAAACTTTTTGAGAACGGCATGCTTATGCTGTGCCCGGACATAGCAATCTCTTAAAGTGGTGGCTACGATAGGATCTTTGGCTTGCACAAAAATTGTCACTGTGCGGCAAGGTCGATTATGTCACATTATTTATCTGGCAAGGCCCACGGTAGTGTGGTCCCCTTACGAGAGATCCATACATCTGGATGAACTCTGTTGGAGGAATTTGTCTGAGGTTAGACAGCTTACAGATATCTTGAGCTAGATGGACATATCAAATTGAGGTGCCTTCTACATACATCGCGCTTAGCTTTGTCCCCTTCTGCTCGTACCCTGCGAGTTCCACATTGCACGTATCAATGGCCATTTCTGATGAACATCGTTAGAACCCCTTCCCAGCAGCTAGGCCTTGACTTGGTGAACAGCCGGCATCTTAACTTATCCAGCCATCGTCCAGACTAGTACTTTTCTAACACCCGTTACCTCGGTCTCTACCAGCCATGTAATTTTACGCTGGTTCTCTGACTGCACAGCTAGCTGCGCCTCAAATTCGATGTCGGGAGTGTGTAGAAGGCCAAGTTCATGCGGCATTCGAATTGTACTGTACTTCAAGTTTACCTAATTTCGGAGCCTGAAATTGTAAGGCAACAATCGTAGCATTAACCATTACTTCACCACCTCAAGACACCTTTCTCCAGCCAGATATCCGGTTCAGCCGAGCACGCTCAGGTCTCATATTTTTGAAAGCATAATCATGTCAACCATAGATCGTCTGAATCCCGGGTAGACAGCAAGATTATTATGCAATGAAATCGCTAATCGGCCACCTCAACCTCGATGAGTTCGTTGAGACTCGAAACAGCAATTCCGAATGCGCGCGTTAACAAGCCTAAGTCACGAATGGGCCTGCTATGGGACAGACTGACGAAACCAATTGGCGAGCCGCCTTACAAGCCACTGCCTGATTACCACATCCGTGTCCTGAAAATCAAGCCGGGTACTTCTGAGCATCCTCTACGGGTCAAGCTCAAGGTCGTGGATCCGAGAAACTTCAAATACACAGCCCTGTCATACACCTGGGACTACGATCACACAGCATCGGACGGCTCGGATCTTGCGGGCGTCGCTACACAAGAATTGCTCTGTGGTGGCACTCCTGTTCGCGTCGGACAGAATTTGTACGATGCATTGAGTCAGATACGTGACGTTCAAAGCGATGTTCCTGTCTTCGCTGACGCGTTGTGTATTAACTTTGCTAACAATCGCGAACGCACAGCATATATAGAGATTATGGGTCATATCTATGCACGTGCAGCTTCCGTTGTGGTGTGGTTGGGCAAGAAGGACCGCACGAGCGACGAGACGATGCTTATCATGAGAAGGCTCGTGAACTCGATTGACTGGCGACGAATACAGGGCAATGCGAACAACTATGATTTCCGTGACCCGCAATTCTTCCAGCACATCGGTATGGAACCGTTGACGCTGAAGCAGTGGAGGCAAATTCACGATTTTTGTCAGAAGCGATGGTTTACACGGTACTGGGCCTTCTTTGAGCTTGCCCTTGCGAAGCAGGCCTTGTTCTTGTGGGGCGAGGCCTGCATGGAGTACAGCTTTCTCTTCGACTTCGGCATGATACTGAGTTTGAGCGGATGGCTTGACGATCTGCGCCAGAAGATGGGCGAGATAGACGGACAAGAAGAGTCTGTGGTTGGATTGACGAAGATGCTTGGCCCGGTGGCGAGACTTCGATCTATGCCACTATGGCATCCAAACCACAATGGGTATCGACGATGGATGATGGAGAATTACGGGCTGCAAAGCGAAGAACAGCAGGCTTGGAAATTCTTTGAGATTCTGTTAGAGAGTTCGGAAGCGTTTAAGTGTCGAGACCAAAGGGATAGGGTGTACGCACCGCTTGCGTTGGCGCGAACAGTTTTTGCAGGAAAGCCGATAAACAAGCAATGGCCAACGCCGGACTATTCTAGGTCCACTGAACATGTGTTACATGAGTTCTCCACACTCATTCGACAGTATACGGGACAGTCATCGATACTGGCCCCGCCTTCTCGGCCTCCGCCGCCGCCGCAGCACAGACAGTCGCAGGTACAGTCTCAACAATATCGAGGGCAGAATTCCGCGCCCATCGAAGATCGAAGCCGCAGTCGGGGTCGACGTCTTGTCATTGTGGGTCGAGGGGCAGCGTGATGTTACAATAAGCCCGCATCATTACTTCCCTTTCATGCCACGACGACGGTGTTCGAACCACCAAGGAAGCATTCTCGCACAACAGAGATAAACCCGATTTAGTTGGTATGAACAAGCAGCACGACCACAGGCAAACAAGCCACCTGAACCGGAGAACATAGCTGGAAATACTGCCCTTTGGTTTGCGATGTGTATTCCTCACGTGGAACACCACTCAATGTTGAACATACAAGTTGAGGAGAATTGTTGTATACATATTATCAACCACTACTACTTTGTGATCCTTTCTGCTCTTCTGAAGATAGTTATCTCAAAATTCAGGCAAACATGATGAGTAACTGCCACAAGGCTGGTCTTCAGCCTCGCTCCTTTCCGATGGTTCCACTTACTGTCTCGTCGATCACCCGAAGCGTTTCAAGAAATTTTTGGAAAGGGAACATAGTACCGTTCATACATCCATCACATCGCCTATCCTGAGTTTGTTGCAGCTGTTGTTGTTTCTTCCTTCATTCATCCAGTTGTGATACTTTTTCTGTCATTCTTTAATGATATACATTGTACATTAATTAACATGATACCCGCTGCGCGCAGAGCACCTGCAGCTCTTCGAGCATTTTACTTCGCCGCTTCACCTTCTAGCACTTTCACAAGATCAGTACTGCGCCAACATGTATTACCACCATCCTACAAACGCATACCTTCGATCATCCGACCGTTCTCCTCAGTACATTCCCGGCTTCAACAACCGTCAGTCGATGATGGTGAGGATGGTGAGGATATCCCCACGTCAAATGAAGAAGGCGGAAAGAAGGAGTTCACAAAATTTGAGGAACTGAAACAAGCTGGAATAATAAGTCCGAAAGTCATCGATACCATCACAGAGCGCATGAACATTCATACCATGACCGATGTACAAAAATTGACGCTCAATCACTGTCTTGATGGTAGTGATGTGATAGCGCAAGCAAAGACTGGTACAGGCAAGACATTGGCTTTCCTCATGCCCATCGTTCAACGCCTACTTCGCAATCAAGATCCAGTACAAGATGGTCGCAGAGGATACCGGAATAAAATCGACAATATTCGCGCCGTCATCATCTCTCCAACTCGTGAACTTGCTGAACAAATCGCTGTCGAAGCGCGCAAAGTCACCCAGGGTACAGGCTTACAGGTACAGACCGCAGTTGGAGGAACTCAGCGACGGCAACATCTGATGCAAATGCAACAATACGGTTGCGACATCCTAGTCGGGACTCCTGGCCGAATCACCGATTTGGTTTCCGATAATACATCTGGTGTCCGCTTCGACAAGGTGGAATCTTTCGTGCTCGACGAAGCTGATCGTCTGCTTGACATTGGTTTTGCTCCCGCCATCGCCGAAATCACATCCTACATGCCTGACCCAAGCAAGGGTACACGTCAGACCCTCATGTTCTCGGCTACCGTCCCAAAATCCGTTGTCAGCTTGGTTCGCCAAACACTTCGACCAGACTTCAAGTTTATTCGTACTGTTGACCCTAGTGAAGCTCAGACCCACGAACGTATCCCTCAACATGTTGTCTTCGGCCGTGCCCTACAAAACCAGATACCGATTATCATGGAACTAGCGCACAACGCGATAGAAGCGCACAAGAAAGATCCGGTGAACAATATGCCTTTCAAGGCCATCGTGTACTTCGGCTCTACCGCTGAAGTGTCACTGACATGGGAAGCATTCAGCAAGATGCGCGACCCAGAAAAACCACGAAGCATATTTTCTTCGCACCCGCTTGACCCATGCCGAATCTTCCAAATGCATGGCAAACTTGCGCAAGGGCAACGAACGAGAGAGTCACAAGGATTCAGAAACGCGCAGAGCGCCATCATGTTCAGTTCCGACGTAACAGCCCGAGGCATGGATTTCCCGAACGTATCACATGTCATCCAGGTTGGTCTTCCAAAAGCCTCAGACGACTATGTCCACCGAATTGGTCGAACCGGTCGAGCTGGAAAGTCAGGCGAGGGATGGCTAATCCTGAACGATGACGAAAGAAGAGATATCACACAGCGTCTGCGCGGCTCAGGCATAAACCTGGTCGAGAAACAACTCGTCACCTCCGACCTTGACATGACTAAAGGCGCCCAGATCCCAGGCCACATCGCGCGTCTCCTGCGCTTCGTCGAAACAGGTGTCAAAGCCGTGCCATACAACGTCAAAGACGCAACCTACAACGCCCTCTTCGGCGTGCTAGCACAACAGAACCCCCACCGCAGCAAGCAAGCTCAAGTCGATATGATGAACGACCTCGCCAAATTCGGCTGGGGCATGCAAGAGCCGCCAGCTGTGTCACAGCGGTTACTCCAGAAAATAGGATACACTAACGTCACGGGTGTGAGGTTCCAGGAAGCGAGGGATCCAGGTAGATTTGAGGGCAGAGGTGATCGGGGAAGAGGTGGATTTGGCGGTGATAGAGATAGAGATGGTGGGAGAGGAGGGTTCAGAAGAGATGGAGACCGAGATGGAGATAGAGAGAGATCGAGTGGTCCTGGAGTCTTCGGAGGTGGGTCAGGCGATGCGTTTGCTGCACTGGGCATGGAGGCAGAGGGTTCTGGTCGTGGAGGAAGAGGAGGCAGTGGTGGTGGTCGTGGGTACGGACGATCGAACGATAGATTTGGTGGGAGTGGAGGAAGTGGAGGTGGTAGAGGTGGGTATGGACGGAGATAATGAGACTGCTTACGCCAGCACCTCCAGCGAGATTTTTCGTTTGGCACGCATTTGATACGAAATGTCCGAGAAGGAGAAGAGAAGGAATAGAAAGGAAAGGAAAGATTAATGTACAAAAAACTATTAATGTTGCAAGGGTATTCCACGATCCATTCACCCAACCAAACTGTCGGATGCGCGACCAGAACAGGAATGGGGATGGAAATGGGCATACAATAAGGACAAATCAGCCAGCCAGCCAGCTATATCATATCACATCACATGCGGCATCATAGACAGTGTTTCTTGGTAGGATTGGGTTAGGTTGGATTTGGGAGTCTGTGTATAGGTATGTGCTATATACCTATGTATCTCTGTGTGGAGAACTCATGTAACACATGTTCAGTGGACCTAGAATAGTCCGGCGTTGGCCATTGCTTGTTTATCGGCTTTCCTGCAAAAACTGTTCGCGCCAACGCAAGCGGTGCGTA
>Ga0115846_100178_pt2 | contig 29216 bp, 37 predicted proteins | sample InSIn5gowninarea_2_FD_83860 | JGI IMG/M metagenome (GOLD analysis project Ga0115846, IMG submission 83860) | reverse complement strand
AATGCCGCCATCGATACATGGAGAAAGGGCACGCTGGAAACGATAGATCTGCTGGAGGGTACCGACTATCTAGCAGTCAAGTAAGTGGGCAACAGACCAGCATCGAGCCATTGCGAATTTTCCAAGAGATGGGATGAGAGAGGCGGCGTGCGCTCCCATCGCGACAATGGTCGTCTTTGCCTGATGAATCTTGCCCTCGGCTGTCCGAATCCCAACGACGCGAGGACGAGAGCTCGAAGGCGATGTCTCATAGAGCACTTCGGTCGCCTTGCCAGCTGATTCGCCCAAGATGAACTTGACGCCAACGGAAGCAAGATGTAGCCAAACGCCATGGAGCGCGTCAGATGAATGCGCGTAACCAGCCAGTCTGTTGAAGTATCCAGAGAAACCGCTCAAAGGTCCAGTGAACTGCCATGCAAAGTCTCGGAACTGGTCCCTACCAGCCAAAGGTGTGATCTTGGATTTGAAGACTGGATGATGTTGGATAGTTGCTAAAGCTTCATGGAGGTGACGAGTCGCTTTCGGTGGAGCAGCCCCTGTCGTGGCCACAAGGTATCCAGTCTGATGGAAGTATGGGCCAAAGAGAGGAGTCTTCCACCCCTCAATTGCTTCCTGGATCTATATCAGGAAATGTATGCGATAAATCAATCTGCATAGGACATACCAAGGCAAGATCGGTGTAAAAAGGATCTTCATACTCAGGTCTCACAATCTTGTTCAAATCATATGCAGCTGAGTATGGAGAAGGGATTGTCTGTGCTCTTTCGAATACAGTGACATTCGTGTGGCCTGAAGCATTGAGGTGAAGGGCAGTGGAGAGACCCCAAGCGCCGCCACCAACAATAATGATTGGAGAGTGTTTGTCGGACATTGTTGCACAGTTTTTGATACTGACCGAAGCGGGCAGAAGAATATGGCGGATGCTACATTATTATTGAGTCCAATCATCGTCAGGACGACAAGGTTATCGGGCATGGATCTGGCAGTTCAGTGCGGGTACCGGAAGCTCCGCCGATGTCATGTCTGTACAGAGTACAATACATGCAGGGGAGAGATAGGTACCATCACGCAAGCCATAAGATGTGAGCTGCGACAGGTGACACGTTCTGGCAGCCAGACGGTGGAGGATTTACGGCGAATAACGTAACGAGGACTTTGCCTATCGGGCAAAGCTTGCCTATCGTGCGGGGTTAAACATCAGCCCCGCCCTAAGAGTCAGCCCACGATGGACTATATAGTCACCGGGTACCTACCCGATGGTCTGTAGACAGTATCGCGGCTGCCAAATCAATCTCAGAACAAAAAAATGAGCAGTCGGAAGAACAATCAATCAGTAAGAAAGAGAGTTCCGAATGCGTAGGTTCATGTCATATTGCACAGTTATGCACGCACATTTCTGATCACTTTACCAGGTGCACGCGATGCCGCCAACAGAAGATCAAATGCAGGGGCTCTTTCCCTTGTGAACAATGCACCAAGCGCAAATTAGTCTGCAACTTTGACGATAGCCAGCAAAAGATATTGGTGACGAAAAGGTCTCCAAAACTTGTTTATCAGGATTGCGACGTGTGCCTGACATCGAACAGCTTCATCAACAATCTGGAGGCAAAAGTTGCATCATACGAAGAAACCGCATCGAGAAGTGAGCGAGCAACGAGCAGTGTTGATCAGCATTATCAGTCTCCCGAAGGTAAGGGTCTCTGTCTATACTCTCCTCGCCGATCCTCACACAGTTGAGCAGGACTTCAGCGTAGTCATAAGGTGACGGAGCCTAATCCATCGAACAGCACCCAACAGCTCCTGGAAACAGTCACAGCGCCAACTCCAGCTGACTCATTAGTTCAGATTGAGCCAGTTGAGCATCTGGTACCCTTAACATCATTCACTGCCGCAGACGGAACAGAGCCTGTAATCAGCTCAAGGTCATTGTCACCCGAGCCTCGTCTCATGAATCCTTTCGCTCTGGGCGCTTCGGCATATGCGCCAGCCTCACGCGGTGATGTGCCGGTTTATCTAGGCACTTCATCAAACTGGGCATTTGGCCGACGGGTACTGGTCATGTCTCATGAACAGATACTTGGCTCCATGCCAGGGCAAGAGAGTTTATTCTTCCAAAGTGAGATATATGATCTAGGATGGGACGGCACCAGAGGACCCTTCGCCTCAACACCTCCGATGGAACCAGCTACTTTGCCAACGGCGGATCATGCCATCTATCTGATCAATGCCGTGAAGTTTCATTGTGGGCAGATGTTCCATCTTTTCGACGAGGAGACTTTCATGCGATGTTTCGCAATCTTCCATGATCCAACTGTGATCGACAAATCTTCCTTGATGCCGCTATGGTTTGTTCACTATCTCCTTATCCTCGCATTTGGTAAAGCATTTTTAGCCCGAGGAACAAGAGGTAGAAGACCTCCAGGCGCCGAGCTCTTTGTACAAGCTATGCAACTGCTGCCGGATACGACCTTCCTGTGCGTACGTCCTGTCCAGACCATAGAGATCTTGTGCTGTGCTTGTCTGTATCTGCAATCTTTAGACTACAGAAGTCCAGCATACATCCTCGTGAGTGTGTCCTCAAGTTGCGATGTACTTGCTTTCTAAAACTATATCATAGATTCGACAAGCACTTGGTATTGCCCTCGAACACGGCATGCACACCGATATGCAAAGTCAACACATTCCAGAACACCATGTTCGAAGGTGTCGGAACATTTTCTGGACTGTCTACATCCTTGATCGCCAGCTTTCATCCTTGATGGGACTTCCCACATCAATCAGAGATGAGGATATAAGTGCCGAGCTCCCATACGATCCTTTGAAGTCGCAAAAGGCCATGGCTCTCGATATCCAGGTCAAGCTTTCCCGAGTTATCGCAAAGATAGCCAACAGTAAGATATTACTTGCGTGTAAGTGAGATAATGGCTAATCTCTTATAGACGTGTATGGTCCTGAAGGACGTCTCGACGTCCGATATGTAGCAAACACGAAAGACGCCCTCAAAGACATCGCTAGCGTCACTGATCAGCTGCATCGTTCATTTGATATCATGCATGACGCCGGGGTTTCTAGGCTGGCAGCATACCTCCACTTGCTCCATCATCAGGTAATGCAGCAGGTTCGCAGACTCAAGAATTCTCGCTAATCAGCAAATAGTGCATTATTCTCGCGACGAGACCATTGCTATTCACGTTTCTAGAGGCAAAGCTTCAGTCGCGACAACTTGGTCAACGTCGCTACGAAAGCGTGAAAGCATTGCTTCGGATGTGCCTTGAATCGTCCTTCCAGAATCTAAGGATACTGACTCAGCTTCAAGAACAAGGACTTCTAGGTAAATTGTCCAATCAAATCTCATGTGCATGTGACTAATTTGGCAGAATGCTTTCTATCCTTTGACCTCGACTCAGCTTACAGTTCGACCCTGGTTTTACTAATGGCATCAGTAATAGACAACTCACTCCTGGCTGGCGATTTTCAGTGGCTTCAACGTTCTCACTCGATACTCAGTGAGATGCAATCACGAGGCAATTTAATCTCAGGGTTTATACAAGCACAATTGCAAAATCTGGAGCGAACATTGACCGGGGCAATGCTTCCCTCGTACAACGAAGTAACGAACCTACCACCAGACCGCGAACCATCAAACTCTGCTCAGACAAAATCGCTTGATCCCTCTGATGATTCGCCATTGATGAATGCTGGGGTTGGAGATGCCGATTGGCAGTTTTCGATGACCACAACTCAGATGATGGAGATTGCAGAGTCTCTGGATGTTGAAGGATTCGATTGGTCTGTGGATAGCATGCTCTACTTATGAGACATCACAGAGTCCATCATTTCAAGAGAGTAGATCTAGCATTGAAGAACATCGAGGACGCACGTACGTACAACACCTGCTGATGTCGCCTCAACCCGAATCATGACAAACAATACTTCCGATTTAACTTTAGAGACTGAAATTCTCTCGCATGTCTTTTCCACATTGCGTAATGAGATCCTTTCCAGGTGAATCGAGCTTCCCGATGGTCCAAGATACGTTACCTTGGCCAGGCCGTATTCCCGGGCAGGCAACTCCTCTTGTGAGCTAGCAAAGATGCCTTGACCGTGGAAAGAGACGACCGACAACGGGAGATAGCATGGAACCTTATCGAGGGGCCATGCGGGGTAAGGTATCCCTCATGCTTCACAAGATATCAGCTTTCCAGAGCCAATAGTCACGTCGGTAGTCCATCCGATGCACCAATTAAATTACAAGACGAGCAAGACAGGTCATGGCATAAAGAACACCTCTATCAATTGTGTATCCCCAAGACTGTATCACCTATTCTTTGCAGTACATACTCTGACACCGTCCAAAAGCTTCCTTCTCTATCTACCTACTACATCTTCCAATACTCGACCAAGCACGATGGCAAGATTGCCCCCTGGACGCCCTCTTGTCAGGATGCTGCGTGCATGCAACGCATCCAAGCATAACATGTCTGCACCGATGTTCCTCCAGAGTCGTGCAGCTCATACCATTCAATCTCATGCAGTGACGAAGGAGCCTCTGCCGATTGCCTCTGGCTTATCTGCCTTGCCCAACAAGATGTTGGGAAGATCGTTGCTGATCGCCACCATATCTTCCAAGAGTTATCTTCTAATTCCTTGTCTGAAGCTCCTATCCTTTCTTTCGAAGCCGGGTAGAAGCCGCCTCCTTAGCGTGGACAAGAATCCATTTATCCACGCCATCTTGAGAAAGACATTCTACGATCAGTTTTGCGCTGGAGAAACTCGAAAGGATACAGTTTCGACCATCAAAGGTCTAAAGGATATGGGATTTCGAGGAGTGATCATGACTTTTGCAAAGGAGACTGTCTTTGACCATCGAACCAAGACAGAACATGGTGTTGGAGAAGCGTTGTTGATCAATAAAGAGAAAGGACTGCCAGTGGAATCTGTCAACACGCAGAATGCCGCCATCGATACATGGAGAAAGGGCACGCTGGAAACGATAGATCTGCTGGAGGGTACCGACTATCTAGCAGTCAAGTAAGTGTTCCTTCTTTGTACCTCCCTGCCAGCTTGCTAATTTCAGTACAGATTGACCGGAGCCGGACCTACGATGACCGACGCCCTTGATGAAATCGCGACCAAGTGTCAACAGCGAGACGTTCGTATCTTGGTTGACGCTGAGTCTCAAAGATTCCAGTGGGGAATCTTGGACACCACACTCAACCTGATGCGAAAGTTCAACAGGTCAGACCGCGCTATCGTCTACAACACCTATCAAGCATACCTCAAGTCAACCGCCTCGACAATTCATAAACACATGGAGGCAGCGAGCAAAGAAAACTTCACCCTTGGTCTCAAGCTCGTCAGAGGAGCTTACATCAATTCTGATGAACGATCTCTCATTCACGATACCAAGGAAGACACTGATAGCGCCTACAACACCATCGCCCTTGGAGCATTGAAACAGAAGATCGGGAAGTATGGAGGTGATGGCCTTCCATTCCCCAAGGTAAACTTGTTCTTAGCCTCTCACAACAAACCGAGTGTGCTCGCTGCTCATGCTCTGCACCAAAGCCGGATCGAAGTCGGTCTGCCCACTGTCCCAGTTGGCTTTGGACAGCTGCAAGGCATGTCTGACGAAGTCAACTTTGGCCTTCTTGCTTTGAAGCAAAAGGATGGTCAGACGCCAGAAGTTTACAAGTGTTCAACATGGGGGAGTATGAGCGAATGTTTGGCATATCTTCTAAGGAGAGCTGTGGAGAACAGGGATGCTGTTTCAAGGACTGGAGATGAGTTAAATGCTTTGAGGAGCGAGGCTTGGAGGAGAATGAAGGGCATGTTCATTAGTCCCTAAGCTTACGTATTAGCTTTCTAATGCTTTATGAAATTATGTGTTCTCAGTACTCAAAATCCGACATGACACCTTGCTATGATGTGAGAAAGTGTTAATGCTTACACTATCCCCAGTTTCCAGTGACTTCTGCCGCCGTCTTCAGTCGACTGGTCAGTCTCATGCGTACTGAGCTGACTTGCTTCGGCAGACCTTTTGTAAGTATATCGGTCGGGAAACACACTTGCTGAACTACTGTCAAGAACGACACGTTTTTCTTGGGCTAGAGGAAAGATCTTCAACATGAGTTATTGATATATCGGAATGCTCTGTATGCTAGAGTCCAATCACGTCATTTGTATGATCTAGCCCTGCTTGTAACTATCTGCCAGTTTCTCGCGAAACGCTTCCTTCAATTCCCCATTCAAAATGCATCCGAACCCAAATGCCGGCAAGATGCGGGCAGCTCTGATGAAAGCTATGGATACAAGACCATAGCGGACTTGCTTGACACGAGCAGAATATGCCATTTGTGAAGGTCTCGCCGCGAGATCTAGACCGAGCATGTGTAGAGGTGCTGTCGCGAGCTGTATAACAGCAGGAATCGACAACTGACTAATCGCCATCTGAGCTCGGGGGCTCAAGTTTGAGTCGTCAGGAATAGCTGCTGCTACCCGAGGCGCCAACACGAAAGAACCAAAGATTGTGAATGCATCTCGAGCAAGGAAAGCAGTCATTGCATGTCTCGAGAACCCGAGCTTTGGTACGGTTGGCATGATAGCTTTGCTTGTGGTGGCCTGGTTTGGCGTCAAGGTACTTGGTGGTATTCTGCTTTGCTCGCCGAAGAGTTGCACAAAGCGAACGTCTTTTCGTAAACCCAGTGGGACATTCACAAGAAGTATGGAAGCAAAGACCATACTATCCACATGTTTCGTGTTGATTGCAGACCCAAATGTCTCAGCTGAGTTTGCAACGCCATATGTAACAGCATAAAGTGTCCAGACGATGCCGAAAGGGCGTGATGACAAGAATGCCAAAGGAGATCGCAATACGGAGAGGGCTTGTCGCCCGATGTTCCGAAGGACTGATTGCCGTAATGATATTTTTTCGACGACCGCTCTGTGCGCTCATACTTCAGTTGAATCGCCTGCTCGTATGGTTGTTGTACTAACCTGTCAATAATCGTCACAATGGGAGCAACAAGAGTTGCTGAAATAGCTGCAGCTGCGACGTCTCCAAAGAACAATCGGAAAACCCGACTTTTGCCCTCCTTGAGAGGCCTTCCTCGCACGATTGGACTAGATGTGTCTTTGTTGCCTGCGATGATTGTGCTCATGATGTTGTAGAGATCACCAAGTGAAGTATCAAAGAGTAAGATTGCTCAGGCAGAAAGCATTGCGGATTGTCATCGAACAGCGACCAGATCGGCTTCACTATGACTGAGATAGCATTTCGTCCCTGGACCACATACTGTAGTTTCCACTCCAGCTGATACGAGATACGTGACTGCTACGAGCCCAAACAGAAATGATCGGATGCTATTCCGATGGTGTCAAGAGCAAACCTGCCCCTCACCCAAAACACGACTTTGATGATCTCGGATCCGGGACCGATGCCCTTCTTTGGGTAAACAAAACCTTCAAAATTGCTGATCTTTCAAGCATGTCTTGATGGAGCGAGCAACATATTCCACATTGTGTGAGTTAAGTCCCGCAATGGAGATTCGAGAATTAGCCGACATGTAGATATGGTACTGATCTTGAACGTATAGTGTCAGCGATGTAATCATATCTCGTGTTGCTCCGATGGACCGACCTCTGAGCTGTTCGACCATTTCTGGCGATAATCCAAGGAAGCCGAACATTCCGGTCTGATTCACAAGATGGTTCCAACTACCAGGCGTTTCTTTGTTCGTTAGTTGCTGTTCTGCTTTGGGAAAGCAAATTCCACATCAACTTACCTTGCGAAACGAGCAAATCATGCAGCTGAGTTCTCATAGACCTTATACGTCCACTCATAGTCACCATGTCTTCATACCAGGCCTTCTTCAACTGTTCATCTCCAAGTACAGTGCTTGCGATTTTTGCGCCAAATGCAGGCGGGTTAGACACTTCTGATCTCTGCAGCATCTCAAGCATTGATTCTGTGTTTCGTGCGGTTGATGAATTCTTCGCAACCAAAACCGTGCATCCGACTCGCTCGCCTTATATCTGGAGATCAGTATGCGATGAAACGCTTCGAGGAAGGACAGTTGACGTACCGTACAGGCCCATGTTCTTCGCAAATGACATGCACACAGCGGTCTCCAGCTTTAGGTCATCGACGAAGTATCGAATGGCAAATGCATCCTCATCAACATCTCCTGAGTTGAAGCCAAGATATGCAGCGTCGAACAGTGGAAACAGCTGCCTATCTTTGAAAATCTGCCCAATTTGCTCCCATTGAGATTTGCTGGGGTCGCATCCAGTAGGGTTGTGAGCGCAAGCATGGAGGATGAAGATGGAGTGGGGCTCTGCAGATTTCAGAGTCGAGATGTAGGAATCAAAGTCTAGAGTTTTGTTTGCATAGTCGTAGTATGGGAAGGATTGGCATTCAAAGCCCAATGCTTTGAAGATCTGGTGGTGGTTGGACCAAGTTGGCTCAGGAATGAAAACCTTAGGCAGAGGATTCAAGACAGCTCTCAACAGAAGGCCAGTCAGATGCAATGATCCTGTTCCGGACAAGCTCTGGCATGTTGCAAGCTATATGGATGTCAGTTCTTTGACCTCAGGGATCATATGATTCGTTTGGATCTCTGACCGTCTCTCTGTGCTCACGATAGATGCGAGTACCCAATGCAACCTCAGCAGCTCGACTTCTAAACTCAGCAAGGCCGAGAATAGGCAAGTACTCATGGTAAAGCTTGTGCGAGATGAGTTTTTCACGAGCCTGATGAACAGATGAGAGTATCCACGGCTTGCCTTCGTCGTCGCAGTAAGTCCCCTGTCCAAGATTGACCTTGTTTGGATCAGGGTCTGCGATGCAACTGGCTGTCAAAGCGAAAATGGGGTCGGGTGGATAGAATGTAGCACGATCAAACCAAGATGGATGGGTGTCTGTTGCCATTGCGAGAAATGCTGTCGTTGTCTCTGTAGAGATCACCATCAGCGTCTTGCAAATGTTAGTGCCGAGACGTGGCTTCTTGGTTGAAACCGTCGATAAGGTGGATGCTTGTCGTCCGAGATTTATAAAGCCCAGTCATCATTGGACGCAAGAATCGATGATATCCGTCGTCCGATTACACCAATGACAAGGGATCGGAAAGCGACCCGACGAAGATCCGTATGGCTGATCGTCGCTTGGGTAAAGAGTCCCCTGACCATCTCTGTAAAGTTGTGGCTCAAGGTAGCGATAGTTGAGTACATCGATGGTAGAATGTTGGACTCCATGTTTTCAAAACCTCGTCTGTTTCCTGAGATTGAACCGACAAGACATCCAAGTGAATGCCCCCGACCAACACCGCTCCATCAGCGACCCGCGGTGACTTTTGGAATCGTAATGTCGAATTTGAACCGATATCAGATGAACACAGAGTCTTGTCTGGCTCACATACCAGTGCCACCCATGACAGTGCAATTCATTGTAGATGATCTTGGTGGCCAGAGTTAGGATGCCAAAAGACCCCTACTTCGGCACCATCTCGGCAACTCCACAGTCGTTCTCATTGATCGCCTCTGTACTTGCTGCTACTTCTTCCTGCAATCACCCATCGGCTACGTTTCCGACATGCGCAACCACTCGGATTCTCGCGCGAGGAACATCGTCCTGTATATGGAGTCATCAAGATATCAGAACATGATACTCGGGTGTGCGCATGGTTAGAGCCGCCCGACAATGAGTGTGCCCCGAAATGCTGTTCGGGTCAGCTCCATGTTACTTATATATGAAGAAGGCCCGTCTTCTCGGAGCATACACCATTAAGATCAAACTGCTTCTGCGACTGCGACAGACTCCACTATCAGGTCAATCATCCCGACTTTCGATAACACCTCACCATGGGCGCTTCAGCACCTCAGACCACGCCCAAGCCTCATGTCCCAGCTGCAGGAGTTTGGTGTCCTGCCATCACCTTTTTCAACCATGCCGACGATACCATCGATTTTGATGCACAGACCAAGTATTTCAGCTACCTTGCCAAGACTGGCCTTGCTGGCTTGGTAATTCTGGGCACCAACTCTGAGGCATTCCTTCTTACACGCGAGGAACGTTATCAATTGATATCGACCGCTCGCGCTACTGTCGGTCCGGATTTCCCTTTGATGGCGGGTATCGGATCTCACAGCACCAAGCAATCGCTCGAGTTTGCTCACGATGCTGCAAATGCCGGTGCCGACTATGTCCTAGTACTACCTCCGGCGTACTTTGGAAAAGCAACCAGCATGAACGTAGTCAAACGTTTCTTCTCAACCATGGCTGCCGAATCACCTCTGCCTGTTGTCCTTTACAACTTTCCTGGAGTCACAAATGGTGTCGACTTGGACTCTGAAACCATGACGGCCATTGTCAAGGAGTCTGCTGAACAAAGTGGCGGCAGATCTAACGTGGTTGGTGTGAAGCTGACATGTGCTTCTGTTGGCAAGATCTCGCGCCTTGCAGGTACATTCTCTCCATCGGAATTTGCGATCTATGGCGGTCAATCCGACTTCTTGATTGGTGGGTTGGCATCAGGAAGCGCTGGCTGTATTGCTGCCTTCGCAAACGTCTTCCCAAAGATTACAGTAAGCATCTTCGAGCTGTACAGGGAAGGATGCTTTGAAGAGGCGACCAAGCTACAGCAGAAGGCTGCTCTTGCAGAATCACCATGTAAGAGTGGTATCGCATCGACCAAGTATGCTGTAGCTATATATTCGGCACGTTCAGCGAAGATTGACAATGCGGAAGAGAAACTGGCACCCAGACACCCTTACGAGCCTGTGCCGAAACCAGCAATGGAAGCCGTCAGGAAGGTTATGGCTGAAGTTTCCAAGATTGAAGAGAGTCTTTGAGGATGGCTGTATCCGTTTTGACCACCCAATAGTTACACTGATCAATTGAAATCCTTGAAAAACACTGGTCAACAATAGCTGTCTGATGTCGCGATCACGCCAATGATAGGTCCGTCAAAATCTGCATTCAAAAGTCCCTCCGTGTCAAGATCCAATGGTCTTTGCTACCCCCTGCTTCTCTATAGACTGGAGAACGATTTACCTCTCAGTATATCCAATCAACCGGTGAACGTCCTCAATATCAGCCCGACGAAGACCAACCCCCGCTGTCCAATCCCAGATTCCCCGCAGATCGCATCATACCCGATCAAGCCGACACAAGCTTTGCGTTCGGAGCTTGTCCGATGTGGCATTGCGTTCGGCAACACCTTACTGTCTGTTCTTTAGTGAAAGCCCTAAACGAGACCAAGTGTTCCCTGCAGAGCTAATCACTTTTCACTTAACCGAATAAGCATCGGATAGAGTTCGTGGAAGCCGCCATGTGAATCGGTAGAAAGCCGAAAGTCTGCGGACTTTGGACGTGGCTTTCGGAAGCCGCCCGATGGTGCGGAGCAACGAGTTTAAGCACCTCCGAGATGTGCGTTTGACGATCGAACAGCCTCCGAAATTTCGAATAGGTAGTTGTATAGTTCTACCAGCTTCAAGCGGAGTCATCAGGGGGTCCAATCTATATAAGAACATATCTTCCACTAATAATCAGTACTTATTCCTTACATTTCCACCAGCTTCATTAAACATTCGTCAGCTGAATTGTGCAATAATACCAACGCCTTACCCACATTCAACCACACCTGTCTTTGGATCACTATATCCGCCCAACAACCATGATTTCAACCAATGGATCATCGTTCACAGTTTCGAATCCATGGCGAGACAGAATCCTCAGAGGCGAGATCTGCTCAGTCATGTCTTGCAAGTTCTTCGTCAGCAACGAGGTCGCAATGATGGTCAAGATGGCTGGGATCGACGGCATGTTCATCGATATGGAGCATTCTGTCTTGACAATCCGTGACGTATCGCAACTCATCCTCGCATGCAACTACGTCGGTGTCAGCCCCATTGTTCGCATCCCATCCAAATCACACTGGCAACTCAGCAGAATCCTAGATGCGGGTGCAGCTGCGGTCGTCATTCCTCACTGTGAGACCGTACAGCATATTAAGGACATCGTCCGGGATGCGAAATATGCCCCGCTCGGCATTCGCGGATGCGCTAACAACCAACCCATCCTCAATTTTCAGACAGTACCTACACTGGTGCAGAACGATCTACTCAATCGTGAGACCATGGTGATTCCGATGATAGAGACGCCTGGTGCGGTTGAGCTTGCAGATGAATTCTTCGCCGTTGATGGCGTGGACGGTATCCTGGTCGGCTCCAACGATCTCTGCACGGATCTTGGTATTCCAGGTCAATACGACAATCCACTCTACGTGCAGGCGGTGGAGAAGATCATTGCGGTCGGTGTCAAGGCGGGAAAGCCTATCGGTATTGGAGGTATAGGCGGCCGGCTCGACTTGCTGGAGCGTTTCTTCCAGCTTGGTGCGACATGGTCATTGAGTGGTGGTGACGGATCAATTCTGCAAGCTGGCATGAACAAGCTTGGTAAGGCTTATGCAAATATGGACGGACGGGTACAGGAGTCTCGCAAGAGTGGGAAGGTAGCCAAGTAGTGAATGTATATACAGCTCGAAATGTCGAAAGAGAATGTCACAACGCTATCCCCAACCTGACTCACCAGTACTGTACCCTTTCAGTCAAGACCCGATGGAATCTCCTATCGGCTGTTGTAGTTGACGTCTGAGAGGAAGCCGAAAGATTCTGAGCTTGGTTCTGACCCGGCTTCTCGGCGGTATTTACAGGAAGATATGTCTGGTTGGAAAAAGCTCAAGTTTTGAGATCATGAAAGACTAAGATTATAATACAGAAAGCCTAGAGTCGCGGAAAACTTCAAGCTTTTGCTTTCTCACTCGACAGGAGTTCGACGCAGCCACATGATGGATCAGCAATTGGCCATGACGGTCGCAGTTGATGAGAGAGTTTGACTGCTATCTACGGATCTCTTTAGGACCTCAGAGCATGGAAGAGGTGTTTGCGAATCAATAAAATCATGGGAAGACCGACGCATAATCAGTCGTGGGCGTGTAATTCATCGTCTACTGACATCGATTGCCATGTACACCATATATAACTGCGCAAGACGCGTTAGTAGATTGTCGCAAAGACAACTTCTGAGTCGCCTGAATCACAACCTGCCGACTAGCCAATATAACGGAAACCTTCAGCCTCGTCTGCGTCCTGAGCGGTATTCGGACGAAGTCCTATTGCCGGCGGTCCTCCTTCCCTCTTGTCACGACGAGCATTCTCCCACCTGATCAGGCCCATGTAAATGAACGTGAAGAGCATTCCAGCGGTAGAGAGTGCGACTTCGACAATTGCTCCGCGTGTGTATCGCGGACCTTCTGAAGCAGGGAAGAGATATCCAGAGCCGATACTAGGTGACGGTTAACCTTGATCTCAAAGAGAAGAAGAAGCCACTTACGCGACAGCCTGTGCAAGAGCGACAGCAAGAGGTACAGCAACAGCACGTCGAGACTCACTGCCGGCGTTGTTGGCCGACCAAGTGACGATCAGTGGAGTGCAGACTGGGACAACGGTTAGTGAAGTATTCCAATTGGGAGTCGACGAGGACATACTATAGTGGCCAGTTTCGGCAAGAATCAAAGCCGCAAAGTGAGCAGGTTTGTTGCTGGTAGGAGTACCAAGGAACAGCCCAAAGCCCACGATCAACAGCAGCCAGCCAAATTGAGTAGGCCAGCCACGATTACCGAATCTGTCAGAAATCTTCGCTGCGATGATCATGCACTATTTTATCGTCAGTGTTCTGCTTGCGGGCAGGGGCCAGGTTGACATACGATTGCGGCGCTACCATAAGGGGCCAGAGTAGCGATTTGTGCTGTGGCACCTTTGAACCCGTTCTCGCTGAGAAGAGTAGGAAGATAAGCACTTAGGGCAACTCCCGTAATCTGCTGGCACATGTTGATGAGCATAGCTGTGGCTTGTGTCAGTGTAGTAATCAACGCAAACACCATGACTGTGACTCACGCATGACCTGCGGCCAACGGTACAGTGCGCCGCGTGCCTGCTTCCAATTTATCTCTTTGACTTCTGGGCCCATGCTCATGTAGCGTTCGTACATCACTACTGTGTGTCAGCTGGAAGCCTTGTGAACTGTCCCCTCAATTGTGCTTACAATAATCCTTTTCCTCAGCCGTGAACCACTTGCAAGATTGGATGTTATCTGGTAGCACGATTATGGCGATGATTGCTATCGCTACTGTGGCACCACCCTCGATCATGAAGAGGATGCGCCATGATTCGAGCTTGACGTGAATGAATGAGACGCCATAGGCGACGATGCCGTTGACGAAACCACTGCATATTGTCAGCTAAGCTCTGTGCTACAACGAGAACTTTGACTCACCCTAATGGAGCCACTGCCAACCAGACGGCAACGCGGATACCCAACTTTTCTCTTGCGTAAAAGCGTGACAGGAAGACCTGAATCAGTGGGGAGAAACCCGCCTCTAAGGATATATTAGCGACGCTACCCTGGAGTAGCAAATGACATACCTCCAAGGCCGATAAAGAATCGGCATGCAAAAGCACCCGAATAGTTTTGTGCACCAGCGAAACACGTTGCGGCGATACCCCAAAGAAGCGCGCAGAGAGTGAGGACCGAAACCATACGTGTACGCTTACCAAGCAGAGCGAAAGGTACCACTGCAATGTGTTAACTCGGGATCTCCGGGTGCGGCTTTTAACTGTACTGACTGAATGGAGCATAGCTCACATAATAGAGCGAACTAAGCAGCGCGTAAGTGTCACCAGTGGGATCGTGGCCAAGGTCTTTCATCATGCCGAGTGACTTTGCATTTCCCAGGTTGGATTTGTCCAACGACGAGGCAGGGTAGACTGTAGAATAGTCAATCATAAAATTTTCGATTTGTGAGCCATCCTAGGCACTGACTCAATGTCAATAGAGGCATCAGGATCAAGTCCAACTACCAGAGTCAGCGTGCAGTTCCTCGAGCAAGATCGACGTGAACGGACCTTGAGCATGGTCTTTCTCATGAACTTGGGATCAAACTCTCGGACAACCACTTCTTGTTGCGAGTCCGAGACCTTCTCTGAGGCATCTTCAATGTATGCATTATCAAGCTTCTCAACAGCAGACAGAGTTTTGACGGTCATGGTAAATGCTTGAGGTGGAAAAGGTGGCGATGCTGGTCTCCGAAAGCTTTGGAATCGGCGACAGACACGAGATATATGTCTTTGAGGACCTTCTGGTCGTTACCAAAGCCTATGGGGCAAGTCTGGGGACCCCAGATTTGCCGATGCTGAGCATTTGTGCAGCATGTATCGGACCTGCCCCGATCAAGTGCAGATGGTAGACTGGCTCCGACGACAAGGTGGTGCCTCGACAAAGCTTGACGGACTTCTCGACACAGTAACCACCCCTGGGCTCTGTAGAATATTCACGATCCCACATCGCTTGGGGTGCGTTCGGTTCGCGGTCTAGTAATGGTTTAGTCAGAGGTGGTTCGTGCTGAGGAGTGGCGTAAATAACCTTCTTGACTGTAACTATCGTCGTGTTCGGTTTGGTATAGTCAGCGCCCACGTGATGTTCTGCGGGGCCGTAGATTTGGGTGATACCCTCACCAAAATGGTCAGTTCAAAGGAATCCAAGACAGGTCGACCCGGTAAAACTCACAATGTCGATGCCACTACCCTCTCTATTAGCTTCTTAGATGGCAGCTATCATGGCAGCTACTACGCTGCTAGACCCTCGCCTCCGCTCGCCATCTTAAACACTAGTTTAGACGACAGAGGAAGAGATACTATGGTCTCTAACACTAGACCCTAGGCCGTAGAGTCCCTCTCGCGCACCGTCGATAACTCTATCTCCTATCCGCGGTCGTATAAGGACAGTCTCCGAGACTCCTAAGATGAAGTAGGACGAGATAATGGTAAAGGAACTACTTAACGTGCTACTAGAAAGACAAGATAGCGGAAAGGCTACAGATAGTAGTTTTATAAAACAGACATACTAGCTTATAGCGTAGAGGGTTCGCGCGGTAGCGCCGGCGACGGAGAAGCTTCTAATTATAGATTAGAAGTGTAAGGGCAAGATTAAGAACTTAAAGAAGGACTAGAAGTGCTAGAAGGAGATTACCGACAAGTTAGGTTAGGGTCGAGATAAGCACGATCTGCCGTAGGCGAGCAAAGAGGTTATAGTAACCTACTTTAGAGCGCATCCTTATGCGAAGCAGTTTAGAAAACATCCTCTTTAGTAGGAGGAGGAGCTTACTACGCTATTTACCGGCACTGTTACGATAGGCGAGTTCGTTACTAATGTTAATGACCTAACTAATAACACCGAGTCGACGGTAAGTAGCCGGAAGCGCGCCTCTTCGAGTGCGGCGAGCTTATAGGTGTCGTTAAAACGAGGGTCTTAGAAGGCAGCCTTTAGCAAGGAAATCGAGAGTTTGTCGCGCCTCTAGTAGTATACGAACAAGATTATAGCGACAGATCCTATCACGGAGGCGGTAAGGGTACTAGATAAGGAGTTTACACCTCATTTAGAGATAGAGCAGCAGATGACAGTAATAGAAAGGCTAGCGAGCGAGGTAACGGCGAAGTTCTTCCTCTATAGTAATAATAAGAGAAGGAAGGCGTACATCGAGAAGTAGATTAGCGCTAAGGTAGTAATGTCGGCGTAGAGCTCTACGCAGTAAATAGTTAAGTAAATAGTTAGTTAAATTCTCGCTAAGTAATGCTAGTAATTAGTCTACATAGCCTCTACAACTACCTCTCGAAACTTAGTTATCTTCTTGTTATCTAAACTACTAACCTACGCGCGCTCGCTACTGTTAAACTCGTTCTTACCGCTCTAGATGTCTATCTCTACCTTATCGACGACACTAAATTCATCCTCCTAGCTATTAAAGAGGATCCAGTTATAAAGCGCTATTAGCGCGTAGACCATGCGGATCTAGTCTCTTATGCTAAACTTATAAGGCAGTTTTAAGATCGGCTAGCGCCTCTTAATAATGCCGAAGGCGCGCTTAACAACATTACGCAATGAAGAATGTCGTAAGTTAAACAGTTCCTCCTTCGTCGCTAGCCTTAGCGATGCTCTCTACTACTCCTTAAGATAATAACGAGTACCTCGATAGGGCATAAGAGTAATAGCAGTGTTTAAATAGCTAGCGTCGGCGAGGTAATATCGTCTATCTAGCACCCGGATCTTTAATGCGCCTCGAGCATCATTTAACACCCTAACGTCGTAAGTACTACCTTCCTATCTAGCGAGGACGTAGGTAAAGGCGCCCGAGGGACTAACGACTACTAGAACGTTTTACGAGAGGAAGTGTTTGCGATTCCTCTAAGGCGCTTAGTTACCGATGACATGGATTAGGACATAAGACCTATCTATCGCGCCGATATAGTCCTTAAAGTAAGGATAGAACTTCGGATTGTCCTCTATCTTAGATGCTACTAGAGTCTCGCTTGTTAGCTACTTAACGACATGTTTATGTAAGTAGACGAGGCCGGTAAGCACTTAATGAACGATCTTATAGATAGTTAACAAGGAGTGCTAGAAATCCTCCATTAAGTCCCGATATCTTGCTCCTTTCGTAACTAATTTAAGGAATAACACTAACTTCTTAGTAGTAGTGATCTAGCGACCGTCTTAAAGTAATCCCCTTATCGTTAGCTACTCGAGCAGCCCTTTAAATGTTAATGACTTTAACCGCGTAGCTCTAAACAAGCGAATCTCGTAGGTGCGATATCCTAGCACACGGGCATAACCTTAACTACCTTCTGTATACACGCTTCGAAGACTAGTGTTTAGCAGTCTCTGCTGCTTAAGAGCCTACTATCGGTCAATAACAATTCCCATAACAGCTATAATCTGCATTACGAGTCGTCTCTACGCATCCCTTCGACGAAGCACTTGTTATTCGGCCATAGCAATTTATCTCGGATTCACGTGAGTTGCTCCTCTAACTAAGCTTAAACACAGCCCTCGAGCAGCGTTAGGCTCCAGTCAGACTACCTCTGCAAAAATTGTCTCGATCTACGCTAAAAACGCCACATCCAGTGCCCCTCCATGCCGAGCCTCTTCAGCTGACTAAAACCGAGCTCTGAACCGAACACACACGCCGTTACAGTTACAGTCAGAGTTACGAAGCCTGACGGAGGCTGACTAGACTGCGAACCGAACGCACCCTTGATCGGTATGCCGGTAGCCATGCGATCTGCGGGGTAAGACCCTAACACTGGTAGTTTGGGAACTGCAAGTAATTGTACCGTAAGAGCTTGCCGATGGTCTAAGGTTCACACGGTCAAAGTGCGGCGTCGGACATCTGTCGTGCGGGGAAGCGCAATCGGACAAGCCCCCAGAGTGCAAAACCGGGAAATGTCCGAGCAAAGATTGACCTTTCCTTCCTCGTCAACACATGGCGACCGTCAGACGGAAAGCATGCGAGCGATGCTGGCGGAGGAAGCAGAAATGCGACAAGCTGCTTCCGACTTGCACAAATTGTGCAGAGGCCAATGCTGCATGTGCATCGCGAAATCTGACATACGCACCTGCGCCTGATCATGCCGGCCTTGCCATTGAACGTGGTGAAAGCTACATCAGTTCACTGAAACGCAAAGTCGACCATTTGCAGAATTTGCAAGCGAGCAAGGAAGCCCGTCTAGAAGGTCACAATGTCCATCGCGAGTCCATTGCAGAGGGGTCGATGCCAGAAGAAGACAACAATGAGCCTGCCACCGCCAGCCAGACCGACCAGATGGAAACTCAACATTCGCGTGAGACTCTAGATGAGTTTGGAAGTCTCGTGCTGACGGCTATGGCCGAGCCCGGCGATCACGATATCGTCTCTGCCTTGTCTACGAGCGCCTTTCTGAGAGCCGAGACTGGGGGATTCACGAGGTCCAATGATCCCGTCAAGGATTTTCTGGAACAATCGCGCTCTGAAATCGTCTTCCCTCATGATGCCACGGCATTTTTCATCGCGAAATTCCGTGCCGAGTTCGACGCTCGTTATGGCCTTGACTACGATGAGCTGGTCGACGACCACGAGTTAGTCGTGTTGCGGCACAACGATCGGGAAGCGGTCGAAGGTGAGATGATATTCTCATTCGCGTTTATCTATCTCGCTGTTGCCATCGGCATACTTGTAACGCCTGAAGCTCGCCACCAGCAAAGCCTTGCTACCAAGTTGCACCACGTCGCTACGCAACTGATGACGAAGGACGATCTGGATCGGTCCCCATTAACAGGACTGCGGTGTCTCCTCGCACTTACAGTGTACGCACTCTACAGCGGTCATGGAGGATGTCCATGGCGGCTGGTGAACATGGCAGCCCAACAAGCGGTGCTCCTGGGTATCCACCGTGGCTTGACAGGAGAAGGAGTTTCAAGCGTAACCGCTGCTAGTCGTAGACTGTTCATCTCTTTGTATCTGCTTGAGAGAAGCGTGACGTCTTCGATGCACCGACCATTTGCTTTGCAGGATGAAGATATCTCTGCTTTTTGGCATATGAACGACCACCACAACGGGCGATTCAGACCAGAAAGACTACACCTTGTTGACCAAGCTCAACTCATATCATCTATGCAGGGCGAGCTGCTCTTCCAGTTCAGCAGTTTCAGGCATTGGGAAGAGACTTTGCCACTTAACTTTGGGCATGTCGAATTTTACAGCGACGAATCAGTAGATGCAAATGGACATCTGCTGCAACTATCCTGTCGTACTCTGGTCAGAATCTCTTTGTCCGACATTCGTGGTGTCCGCCATTGCAGACTTCACATGTTCGAGAACGAAGAGAGTCTGGAAGAATTGACCTTGTCACGCAGTCGAACTTTTGCTTGCCTCTTACGCAAACGTCTCGACGAAGGTACCTTAGTTCCTTGCAAACTCGATTTCTACGATCTGCTGAGCGCTTGTGTTGTGTGTTGCTCGACAGTCGAGGAATCAACATGCACCGATCGGCAAAACTTGGTGGAACTGCTGCACCTGACGTCAGGTCTGTTCAACGCATTTGCTCAAGCTTTCGAAGAAGCCAAAGTGTTTGCAAAGACATTGGAAATGATCGTCAGCCTCAAATTTACTGACTCCAACGTAATCGGAGTCGGGCGAGCAGAGGACGCCCTCGTTCTTTCCATGATCGACACTCCCGGAAAGGTACCCCGCTTTGTTCGGAATACCCTCCACGACCTTCGAGTTTCGGATATCCGACGGAACTCTGCCGAACCTCCCCAGTCGACACAAGTCACCGTACCTACATATACTATCCCGACGATATGACTGTACCTTCTCTCAGTCTGTCTTCCATACAGTCAAAGTCTTTCCAAACACCACAATGGCTCCATCAAGAATTGACTCCAGCCCAGAGCCTCAGTCGGAGCATAACTCAGGCAAACCCACTGTTTATCTCATCGACGACTATCATCCCGAGGCTGTGAAGCACTGCAATACTCTCTTCAACGTCATCGGACCTAAGGATCCAGAAGCCAAGAACTGGAGACAAAATGCTCGATACATCCTGGTCAAAGGATCACAGGTCACCGCAGAAGATGTCGCCCAGGCCAAGAATCTCAGAGCAATCGGCAAGCAGGGCGTCGGCATAGATAAGATTGACGCTGCCGCTTGCAAGGCCGCCGGTATCAAGATCTTCAACACGCCCGGTGTGAATGCGACTGCTGTGGCGGAACTCGTTCTGGCACTCACCATGAGTGTGGCTCGAGAAATCCGACCAATTACGCTCAGGCAAGGAGCTGGTGAAGCAGTGCCAAAAGCTACTTGCTCTGGTCTCATCCTCACAGGTCGTAGCATTGGCCTGCTCGGCATGGGTAACATCAGTCGTCGCGTCGCCGAGATTTTCCGCGGCGCTTTCGGCTCGCATATCATCGCATACGATCCCTATTTGCCTGAGGACGCATGGTCAGATCTACCCCATGAGCGTGTTACGACCATCGACGAGGTTCTCGCAGCAGACATCGTCTCGGTACACGTCCCTTTAGTCAAGGAAACTACAAACCTCATTTCGTACGCTCAGCTCGAGCGAATGCAACCAACATCGATTCTCATCAATGCCGCAAGAGGCGGTATCGTTAACGAACCAGACCTCGCACGTGCGCTCCATCAAGGCTTGATCTGGGGCGCCGGCCTCGACTGCCATGTGCAAGAGCCGCCAACTAAGGAAATCTATGCCAAATTGTGGTCAAGTTCGAGAGTTGTTAGCACACCGCATATCGGAGCAGCAACAGATCAAACACAGATGGAAACCGCCAAAGCAGCGGTCGATAGGTTGTTCGAGTTTGTCAAGCAGCAATAGTGATCTTTTTCATTGGCCGTCATCAATAGTATCATCAATCATATGCTCGATTCTGTTCCACATGTCTGCGTTGATGTTGAGATCACCCCACACATACTCGCTCAATCCAGCTTCCATACCCTGCATAGCATCAAAATCCATGTTGGTCCAATCCATCTCGGGCATCCATTGGGAATAGACTGGTGCTTGGGTCGCCCCTGAAGTCTGATGCTGGCCTTGACCTTGGGTGGATATAGGCATGATCGGATGATGCTCTTGCTGAATTGGCATGTTCATCTCTGGGAATGCGAGCAACGTCGTGTTTGTCTCTCGAGGCGTTGCTGGATGAGTAGTAGTAGTGGGAGAGGCCGAGAAATTGTTGAACACCGACTTCCTCATGGACTCAAACACAACTGCATAACCACGAGCGTCAGGCATCTTCTCCGAGATGGAATCCAAGACATTACCACAGACCGAAAGCGTGGCGTCGAAGTCTGGGATCAGCCGGCCTGCCCCAGTACGACTCTTGGCCTCGGAAGAAACGCAAAAGATCACCGACAGGCCAGCATGAAACAACATCTGGAAGTAGCTGCGCGTATATGTGATGCGTCCGGCCCGGTATAGCGAAGCATACAGCTCAACAACACGCGTGGCACATCGTCGCCACAGTCGCATGATATCTTGCGACACGCCGCGTCTGCTCTTGAACAATATGTTGACACCACCCCTCATCAGAAACAGTTTGTCCTTTTCAAGTAGAAAGTCGTACCACTCTTGACTCTCATACAAGCACGAAGGCTGCTCGTAACGTGGCGCCGACGCACGCCAGTGGTCCAATTCGGCAAGGAACTTGTGAAGGCTGGTATAGATCTCACCAGTCGCCATGAAGGAACGGTGGTGGTCGTGACTGTTACTGCTCATGGAGAGGAGCTTGCTGCGTATGCGAGAGGTGATTTGTCTTAACTGTACTGAGTATATGAAGACTGAGAGGTCTGACGAAGTTGCAAAGGTAGAGACCGAAATTGAGGAGTCGGGAGTGTCGAGCCCTGTGCTCGAAGGCAGATCCACTTCGATATCATGATCAGCGATCGCGAAAGGTCGACCCAGCGTTGTGGAGCTATAACGATCCAGTTGATAGCATTCCCAAAAGATGCGCTGATTGTGTTGTTTGTCCAAGTCCGGTGAACGACTTGGAATTATCAGCGGCAGGTGAAACTCCATCTCGATGCATGCCCTCATACACTGCCGCGCGAGCTCCCAGAGCGATGTTCCAACATGATGGTAGATGCCGAAGCGAGCCACAAGCAGTAGATTTTGCACGCCTTGCTTCCCAGTAGTATGCGGGATCCGGCCAAGATGCCGCATTGCACTCAAGTAGTATCCATATGGGTGCTCACGAATCTGACCAGTCCGATGCATGGTAACGGCGGCAATAGCAAATATCATCAAGATGGTGAACATATCCTGCGGTCCAGGCTGTTGTGTTTCCGGGGCATGGTATATTCTGTCAAAAGACTGGATAATGTGAGTGACCAGAAGGAAAGGATGCATGACATGTGAGCCGCGTAGATAAGTGTCAAGTAGTCTGGTAGCCGTATCAAGTTGTGGTAGTTGATGTTGAGTGGCTGATGGCTCGGCAATTCTAGGTTTGAATGCCAAACATTGCAGTAGTCGTTCGCGTGAAGACTTCCACGCTGATGATGAGAACATGAATTGGAACAGACTTGGTTATTCAGCCTTGATCAGATCGATAGCGCTGTTACTCAACTCACTTCAAACCAACTTCATCACCGACAAACCTTCTGCCACGATGTCTGCCCGCTGCAGGGCTGCTGCCATTCTCAAGCGTCGGAGCGTTATGTTCTTCGAGAGATGCTCGAAGATTGCGTTCCCTCTGCTCTAACTGAGCGATCTCCCTGGTTTTCAAATCAGCTCAACTGCATGGTAAACCGATGTTGTAAGAAGGTGGACGCACTCGCGAGAGTAGACTTGGGCAGAGACTTGATCTTCGAATATGCAATCTGCTCGCGATGCGACGCAAGCTGAACACCTTGGGACATCCTTATTGCACTATCCCGACAGTGATCAGACGGATGGTTACACAAAAGCATCGAACAACCTACACACCCTGATCTTCCTCCGGCGACAAGCCTGGCATGATGGCAAGCGGCTGTCACCTTCTTCCATCATTATTCATCGTTGCTTGGTGAGCTGTAGCCAGCAGCAAAGGGCAAGCGCGGGCGGGAAATCAAAGCCGAGGCAAGTTTTGAGCACAGACCTTGCAGAGTTTGCTTATGTCATCCATTGCATTGGCATCGTCTATCTGTATAAGGCCCCTCGACAATGCCATTCTACCGTCTGAACATTTCCTTCCAGACTATCCGTAATATAAAGCGTTCTACCCTCTGGACCGCCGAATGTGCAGTTGGTCAGGTTGATCCCTGCTGAACCGCTCACGATCCGGGCCTTGGGTATGCCGTGTTTGTCCACCACAAAAATTGAGCCAAGACTCGGATGACAAATGAGGACGTTGCCTTCTTCATCTAGAACAACTCCATCAGGTCCAGCATTACCAAACGATCTGAAGAACACTCCTGCCTTGGATGTTGATCCGTCACTATGCAATGGCAGTCTCCACACCTCATTCGACCTGGTCATGGCCACATACAAAAACCGCTCATCGAGCGACAGTGCAAGGCCGTTGGGGGAGATGCCATTGTCCACCAATTTATCAAGTCTGCCATCGTGTCCGAGACGATACACTCTGCCAGTTTGATCGGTCATACCGGTCTGCCCTTGGTCGGTGAAGAAGATGTTGTTCATGCTGTCGATGATTACATCGTTGACTCCCTTGAAACTTTCAAGATTGTTTCTTGTGAGCAAGGGTGAGATTTCTTTTGAGTTAGGGTCAAAGAGGAGGAGGCCCTTTTCATGTGATGAGTTCCATGTTCCAAGTGCAATCCTTTCAGAACGCTGCTTACTTTCTTGTGGTCTGCGACAACAAACTTGCCATCTTTTCGCCTTGCCATGCCGTTGGGCTCTCCATCATACTGCACGCAAACAGTAGTCTCACCACGATGCTGGTCTATCTTAAGGATGCGACCGTACGGGATGTCGGTGACATAGAGGCTGCCACTTTCGTCCCACGTTGGCCCCTCAAGGAAGATATTCTGGAAATTTCCGGTGAAGCCTCCACGCCAATCACTGCTGCCTTTGCAGCGCAGGTCGTCCGGTATGCGTGTCAAGACTTGCGCCTCGATGACTGGAGGTATCGGATAGAAATTCATGATTGTTTGCAATGATAAGTTGCTAGGTTTTCGGCGCTCATGGATCTGCCCTGTACCTCGAGTCAAACACTGCAAACACGCGACCCGGCGATTCGGCGTGTATCCGAGAGAGAATCCTGCGCAGTCGCTCAAAGTCCGACACTCTGGCTTCCGACCGCTCTAAAATAGGCTTTCGGCCCTCAGATGTATACGAAAGACTCATTGCAGGGTAAATACTGGCTTCCTAGCTGATAGGTACCAGAGGCGAAATTGTATCCCCTCGTCGCTATCGTCCCTCCCCGCTGCAAGGTAACGCTTGCCTGAACGGCTGGATTCTAATCAGATGATTCTAGGCCTCGTTCAAGTTTGTTCGGACATCAATCGACGTGAAATCGGAGGAGTACTACACTCGCCATCTGCTCCGACACGAAGCTTAAAGAGAGCTCACAAAGAACGCTATATTCTGTACCCGGTACCTGATGATATCACTGATCGATTCTGAAATCCTCGAACAGCACTGGCGACGAACAATCGCTGTCTGATGTTGCGAACACGCCAATGATAGGGCCGACAAAGTCTGCATTCGAAAGCTCCTCCGTATCAACAGTTCCAATTGTCTTTACCACCCCATTCTCCTCCATGTACTGGAGGACGAGTTGCTCCTCAGCATACTCGATCAACATATGAAGCTCCTCAATGTCATCCTCAATCTTAGCTTCGTGACTTCGTGAAATCTTCTTTGCGTTGTTGATTACTTCAAAGCAGACGATTTTCTTGCCGCCATCGTACCAGATTCGAGTGTATCGGTGTTCGTCTTTGTAGGCTACCAAGCCCGCTCGGCAGGGATCGTCCTTTGAAATCGTCAAGATCACTGAAGCGTGACCCTCAAGCTTTCTCTGCCGTTTGCCGACAAACGAAACAGGCTCCTGCCATTGCGAAAGATCCGCTTTGCTCGGTGTGAGATGAATTGATCTGTCATCGATCTCGTGATCTTGCAAATTCGCATTACGAATGTACAGCCAGTCCAGACCGCTCTTTGGCGAGTCGATGATGTTGGTCTTGAAGTGGTGCGAGAAAGTGACCTCGACCGTGTCAAGAGTCAGCCAGCCATCTTGCTCCCATTTCCCGGAGACGAGGAAGGACTCGCGACCCATCATGAATCTCGAGTCTCGCATGCGCATACCGAGACACACACCCCACCATCTGTCCTGCTCATCCTGGAACATATCGCAATGTCCAGTGCAATGAACGTAGTTGTCTGTTCCGGCTGCAGTCAAGATTGGATTCTTCTCGTGACTCTCGTATGGACCCCAGATGTTGCTCGATCTGGCGACGGTGATCATGTGGTCCTTGAATGTGCCGCCTTCGGAGATCAGAAGATAGTAAAACCCATCTTTCTTGTAGATGTGAGGGCCTTCTGGATAGATGCCGCCAGTTCCTTTCCATACAGTCTGTTCTTTGGACAACTTCTTGCCTGTGGACAAGTCGATCTCGAAGAGACTGATTGTAGTCATCGGACCAGGACCATGCGAGCCACAGACGAACGCCTTGCCATCCTCATCCCAGAATATGGAGGGGTCGATGCCGCTGAAGTCGAGATAAACAGGGTCCGACCAGCTGTCAGACCAGATGTCACCAGTCTCGAGGATGAAATTCTCGGGCACATCCTCTCCGCCATCTTCAGGATGAACGACGTTTGTGTTGATGATGTATGTCTTGCCAGATCTTGCATCATGTCTGATGGTGGGCGCGAAGAGGCCACCAGTCGCTAGCATTACTGTGCCGTCTTCTTGGGGATGAAGTTTGGTGTCGGAGAGTCGCAAAGACAACTGAGATTGCCGATTAATTGCATTGCCTCGAGCCGAGAATCAGCAAAGGTCCAGCAATAGAAGCAACGCTCTTACCGATGAGAGTCCAGTTGATAAGATCTTTGGATGCGTAGATGGGCAAGCCTGGGAAAAGATGGAATGTTGAGTTAACCAAGAAAAACGTGTCGCCTATCCGAGTCACTGATGGATCTGGTGCGAAACCTGGAATAATCGGATTGACTGTGGCTGCCATGTTGCGAGTGAGTGAAATGTTTAGTTACAACTTTCTGTACTCGGACATACAAACATGGGAGCAAAGCTGACTTAGGTCAGATCGTGCCTCTTCGGTGCGAACCTCGACCGGATAAATGCGTACATGTCGTCGCTCGCAATTCAATTAAGAAGTCAGCCCACTGCCAACGATCAACACACTGGATGCTACATGGGCTTGGAGCAGAGAGCATGGGAACGGGTCAACAATTTAGGCACAAGATGCTAACTCGTTTGGCCAATTGGAAGCATGACCTTCCAGGTCTTGTACTGGAAGGGACAGTTCCCCGAACCGAGCTGGCCCCACAGGTTCATGTTTTCCGGATAATGACCCCCACACCAACCCCGCAAAGATTGTGCCGCCTCCGCCTTCTCGGATACGACTCCTGCAACGCGCGATCGTCTGACTTACATGAGCTCCTGCGGCCGATCAACCACACTGACTCGCTCGTGGTATAGCAGGGAATCCAGACGTCTTCAATGCCCTTTATATCATAGTCTTGCAGATACATCAGGTAACCGCCTGCTTCTGGTAGTGTCTTGGTCACTGCAGGCTGCTATAATGTTCTTCGAAACACGATTGCCTCGACATGGATTATTGAGGGATCGCTCAAGCCAGTAACACAACACCAAGGACTCTCAGCCCCCTTGGCATACTACAACGGCTACTATCGTTATCAGCTTTGCCTATTCACGTTGTGGTAATCCGACCCGACACTCATTGATGTTTAGCCTGCGACTTGCGCCAAGTTGGATGCTCTTGCCTTGGACTAGAGTGAGTTGGAATAACGACATAACCAAGTTTGAGCTGGTATAGGAGTAAGTGACCGACTCGGCCGAGTTTCTTGGACTCAAACTCAGGTTGTGTGTTGCAATCCTTCGACGATGAAGCGAACAGTCTTTTAGCCTGTGAGCACACGACCATGCGATTGGAGATCTATAAGATTGCAGTGCTACTTCTTCTCTCGACATACAGATTCATCCCTTGCTCAATCGCAGTCTCTCAACTGCAATACTCAATCATCATGCCTCGTTTCACAAAGCCTCGCACGCTTGCTGTACCGGTCAAGCCTCCGAAGGGTCACTTCTTCTTTGCTGGACACACCATTGAGCGTGTCAGGTGGTGGACTTCTGGCCCAATGAGAAAGCTCTACTTCTTGCTTGTCGTCATGATCATGACCAACACTGCCAATGGTTTTGATGGCTCCATGATGAACGGTCTTCAGAGTCTCTCGTACTGGCAGGAATACTTCAATCACCCCTCTGGCTCCATCCTCGGCCTTTTCAACGCTTCCATGAGTCTTGGTTCGCTGATCGGTCTTTTCTTTGTGCCCTATACCATCGACTTGCTCGGTCGTCGCGCCGGTGTTCTCATCGGATCAGTAATCATGTGTCTCGGTGTTGGTCTCCAGACAGGCGCCGCCAACTTTGGCATGTTCGTTGCCAGCAGACTTCTAATTGGTTTTGGTGACTGTATTGTTCTTGGATCTGCTCCTCTTCTTATCACTGAGCTTGCGCCGCCACAAGACCGTGCGGTTCTGGTCACTCTTTCTGGTGCTTCATATCACTCTGGCGCTTTCATCGCAAGTTGGGTGACATATGCGACTCTGAAGATTCCTAGTGACTGGTCATGGCGTCTACCCTCTTTGCTTCAATGCACTTTCTCTATCATCATCTCTATCGCCATCTTCTTCACACCCGAGTCGCCTCGTTGGCTCATCAGCAAGGACCGATCCGAGGAAGCGTTGGACATCATTGCCAAGTATCACTCAGTGAATGGCGATCGAGATGACAAGCTTGTGCAGCTTGAGTACAATGAGATCGTTGCAGCCATCAAGATGGACCAAGAAGCCAACCGCACTGGCTGGCTCGACCTCGTCAAGACTCCTGGCAACAGAAAAAGAATGGGAATTATCACTGCTATCGGCTTCTTCTCCCAGTGGTAAATATTAAAGAACTCCCCTTCTCGGCTCCAATGACTTATACTCTCAGGTCTGGCAATGGAATCATCTCATACTATCTCTCTACTGTAAGACCTGATCTGATCAATTCATCTGTCTGTCTGACAAGCTCTAGATCATGAAAGATATCGGCATCACTTCTGCAAAGACTCAGCTCGGCATCAACGGTGGCATGAAATCAACTTCCCTCGTCACCAACATGGGTATGTCCTTCTTCGCAGACAAGATGGGTCGTCGCCCAATGTACCTGATCTCAACCATCGGCACTTTCTTCGTCTTCAACATTGCGACTATCTTGGCAGCGCGTTATGCTGCCACACCTCACTCTTCTATTGGTGCCGCATTCGTTGCGATGCTGTTTGTCTATGGCTTTTTCTACGACTTCAAGTATGTTGAGATATCTCCTCACATGTTTTTATGACACTGACAGCCATTCCAGGAACGGCCTCATGGCTACATACACGACTGAGATCATGCCATATGGTCTTCGTGCTAAGGGCTTCACCTGGCTCAACTTCTGCGTCACGCTTTCCCTGTTCTTCAGTGCGCATAATCACACTCATTCTGCATTGATTTGTGCTGATAATCCCCGACAGATCAATACATAAACGCAATCGCACTTAAGGCACTCAAGTGGAAGTACTACATCTGCTACTGCGTCTTCCTCT
>Ga0115846_100235_pt1 | contig 29440 bp, 27 predicted proteins | sample InSIn5gowninarea_2_FD_83860 | JGI IMG/M metagenome (GOLD analysis project Ga0115846, IMG submission 83860) | reverse complement strand
GATGATATTCTGAAATATATAGGCAAACACACATTATTACTGATATGGGTTTCGAGGATTATTTTCTTATTGTAAGTGATTTGATTCATTTTGCTAAAACACATGAAGTGATGGTTGGGCCAGGTCGTGGTTCATCAGCAGGGTCATTAGTAAGTTATTTATTAGGTATTACTACTATAGACCCGTTAAAATATAATCTTTTATTTGAAAGATTTCTTAATCCTGAACGCGTAACTATGCCAGATATTGATATTGATTTTGAAGACACGAGACGTGAAAAAGTAATCTTTCGAAGTTTCACCATTAGGTGTCACAAATTGTGGCAACAGGGATTGATGGTATGCAATTTCTGCTTGGCATAATTCTTCAATTTCATTCGCGTTAGTAATCATATCTTCACTAAGATTTAGTGTTTGAAGTTCTTCTATACTAGGAAAATGTTCATCAAGTGTTTCTTTCTCATGTATTAAATCTAACTTAGTATTATCTCTTATGGCATGTAACGCTGGAATGGTTTCAGCATCATCTTCATTTAAGTATCTTGCAGATTGCATCCATACACGTTTGCCAGTCAATGTATTATTACTATTGTGATTTAAATATAATTCTTTCTTACCTTCAAAAGCATCAATAACTTGCTTATGAGACAACTCAGCCTCTTTAAATATGATAATTAAATGTTCGTCGTATCTTTTTAGCCATTCAATTGGCACTTCTTCTTTATTTCTCATCATTATAGCAGAAGAAAGTTGATATAATGACTTGAGTCCTTGATTATTTTTTGCTAAAACAACCGTTTCAATAGTATAGAGACCATCCGTTAAATATATAGTCATACCAAAGATTGGATGTATGTGAGCTGCAATACAAGCATCATAAAACTTTGGATAACCGTACAATACATTTGTATCGGTTATTGCAAGCGCACGATATCCTTCTTTTTTAGCTTTATCTATTAATGCATCAATTCTTAAACTAGAATCTAACAGGTCAAAAGAAGTATGAATATTTAAATGTGCTACCATGGTCTCTTACCTCCTTTTAAAAATTATAACTTGTCGTTTAAAGCTTCGGCGAGTTGCTCGAATTGCTCCCAACTATTTACTGAAACTCCAGATGCATTTGGATGTCCACCACCACCAAATGTATTAGCGACATCATTAATAATAATATGACCTTTAGAACGCAACCGACATCTAATTTGATCTCCTTCATCAACGCCAAACATCCATATTTTTAATCCTCGAATATCTGCGATTGTATTTACAAATAAAGACGCTTCATTAGGTTGTATTTGAAATTTTTCAAGTATGTCTTTAGTTATTTTAACTTTGCAAAATCCTTTATCATTTAAATCAAAATTTTGCAATATATATCCTTGAAATGGTAATAGTTTTGGATCCTTTTCAGACATTTTGTTTAATTCTTGGTTGTGATCAAAAGGATATGTAAGTAATTTTCCAGCAATTTGCATTGTTCGTGGCGTTGTATTATTAAATAAAAAACGTCCAGTATCACCAACGATGCCAAGATATAATACTCTAGCAACTTGTTCATCAATGATATGTTCATCATTGAAATGTGAAATGAATTCGTAAATTATTTCACTAGTGGAAGAAGCTTTGGTATTAACATAGTTAATATCTCCATACTGATCAGTAGCAGGATGATGATCAATTTTCAAAAGTTTGGTACCTGTATCATAACGTTGGTCATCAATTCGTGGCGCATTTGCCGTATCACATACAACTACAGTCGCTTTCTTGTATATATCATTGTCAATTTCGTCCATCAAACCTATAAATTTCAAAGAATCTTCATTAGCTCCTACAGCATAAATTTGTTTGTTTGGAAACTTCTTTTGTAAGTAATATTTCAAACCTAATTGTGAACCATATGCGTCTGGATCGGGTCTTAGATGTCTGTGAATAATAATTAATTCACTTTGTTCTAATGCTTCCATTATTTCATTCATTTTTACTTCCATATTAATTACTCCCTTTAAACTTCTAAATATTATTTAAAACCCATCAAACATTTGACAAATTACTAATGCATTAGCAACTTTTTCACCATTATTAATCATAGTAACTTCTAATTTAGCAAAATATCGGCCAACATCTAACATTTCATAATGTACTTCAATAGTAGATTCAATTGGTACAGTCTTAATATAGATAATACTCATACTTTCTATCATGACATTACCTTTTTTATACTTTCTCATTTCGTGCCGAATCGTTTCCTCAATAATTCCAACAAATACTGCTTTACTTAGTGTACCGTAATGATTTGTAATGAGTGGAGATACGTCGACATTTATTCCTTGTTGATGTATTGAAATATGTTTGGCAATTTGATCATTGACTGTTTCACCAATTTGAGGTTGTCTACCTAATAATTGCATTGATTTTAAAACATCCTGTCTGTTAATCACACCGACAGCTTTTTTATTATTATCAGTTACTGGTAATAATTCAATCCCTTCCCAAATTAATAAATGGGCACAACTAGCAACCGTATTTGTTAATTTAACACTCAATGGATTTTTAGTCATAACTTTACCTAATAGGTCTTCTTCGTTCATATTAATGATTTCTCTACTAGTTACTATACCTACTAATTTAAATTCTTCGTTTACTATAGGAAACCTTGTATGGCCGGTTTCATTCGCTATTTTTTTGTAATCATGTATTGTCATTGAATCAAATAACACTGATAGTTCATTGATTGGTTTAACTATATCCTCAACCACAAGTATTTCTTTGCGTATTTTTTGATTAAACATTGCTTTATTGATGATATTAGCAACTAAGAATGTATCATAACTTGAAGAAATAATTGGTAATTCATGCTCATCTGCATAACGTATAATTTCAGCACTTGGACGAAAACCACCTGTGATGAGTATTGAAGTTTCACGTTTTAAAGCTTCAATCTGTACATTTTCTCTATTTCCAACAATTAATAATGTGTGTTTGCCTATATATTTCAGAATATCATCAAATTGCATTGCTCCTATCGCAAATTTTGAAACTGATTTATTAAGTCCAGCTCTACCGGCAAGTATTTGGCCCTCGACAATATTTGCAATTTCATTAAACGTTAAGTTATCTAAATTTTCCCTACTTCGTTTCTCGATTCTAACAGTACCAACTCTGTCAATAGTTGCTACAATTCCAAGTTGACTCGCATCTTTAATTGCTCTATACGCAGTACCTTCAGACACATTAAGATCTTTAGCAATCTTTCGTACAGAGATTTTAGAGCCAATTGATAAAGATTCGATATGTTTAATTATTTGTTCATTCTTTGTCATCCCGTTACCTCTTATTTCTTTATAACAGTCTTTTTATCATTATAACTTTTAATGTACAAAAAATCATTGTTCAATCATTGTAAAATACTAAATATTAATCAATATAAATTACCGTTAAAGTTTATATTCAAAATATTTAAATATTAATGGAAATTACACTAAAACTTTACTAAAATAAAGTTGAGGAGGGATGATTTATGTATAAACATATTCTACTTGGGGTAGACACTCAAATTAAAAATGAGAAAGCTCTTAAAGAGGTGTCTCGTTTAGCTGGTGAAGGAACTATCGTCACAGTTTTAAATGCCATTAATGAGCAAGATGCTCAAGCGTCAATCAGAGCTGGCGTACATTTAGATAAGCTAACCGAAAAACGTTCTAAAGGTTTAGAAAGTACACTTAAAACTCTAGAAGACTACGGCATTGATTATGATGAAGTTATTGTAAGAGGCAATGCTAAGGATGAGCTATTAAAATTTGCAAATAGTGGTAAATATGAAATTATTGTTCTAAGTAACCGAAAAGCTGAAGACAATAAGAAATTTGTTTTAGGTAGCGTAAGTCATAAAGTAGCTAAACGTGCTACTATTCCTGTTTTAATTGTTAAATAAACGACATACTAGTAACCTAAAATACCAAAACTATAATAAATGAGCTAGAATTTGTAATGAATTCTTGTTCCTAATTAAATACCTGGCATTTGTATTAAAAAGCTTGATATAATTTCAATTTTTTATTCAGCAATCGACTTGCCACAACATTAGGAAGCCTGAGACATTAAGTGTGTCTCAGGCTCTTATTTATATTTCATAAATTCAAAATAACAACTTACTACTGTTAAATTTTAATTATCGTTGTACTTTTAGAAAATGACTTAAAAATCAAAAGCTATTTGTCATTTAGACAAACAATTAAAATTCCACTGATTCACCCGGTTTAAGAATTTGTACTTCCCCTACCTGAACTGCATCCTTAAATTGCTCTGGATCTTGTTCAATTAACGGGAATGTATTGTAATGAATAGGAACACTGATTGTAGGCTTAATAAATTCATTAATAGCGTAACTAGCATCTTCTATTCCCATAGTAAAGTTATCTCCAATAGGAACAAAACATACATCAACTGGGTGTCTATCTGCTATCAGTTTCATATCACTAAATAATCCTGTATCCCCAGTATGATAGATAGTCTTGCCTTCAGCTTCGACAATAATTCCCATAGGCATACCTAAATATACAGGCACACCATTGTCATGTGTAAAGCTAGAACTATGGAATGCTTGAACAAATTTGACTGTTCCAAAATCAAATTTAGCCTTCCCACCAATGTTCATGCCATGAACATTTTCGACTCCGTGATAAGTAGATAAATATCCTTGTAATTCTGCCGAACCAATCACAGTTGCATGATTACGATTAGCCAATTCAACTACATCACCAAAATGGTCAGCGTGACCATGTGTTAAGATAATGTAATCTACCTCTAACGTTTGTTCATCTAGGTCACATTTATCGTTGCCAGAGATAAATGGATCAACTATAACTTTCTTGCCGTTACCTTCAAAATAAATTGTTGATTGACCATGAAATGAAAGTTTCATAAGAGTTACCCTCCTAAAAGTAATATCTTTTAATAGTATACCCTACCAGTCACATTTATAACACTAGTGAGCTATTTAGCTTGTTAAGTTCAATCAATAACCCTTACTTTTTGAAAACTATATCTTATTAGCATAGAATTAATATATCATCACATGATGGAGGTTCATTATATGACTAAAATAAAAGAAATCAAAAAAGTTTTACAACAAGAAGATGCTGATGCAGCATGGATTACGACACCCTTAAACATCTTTTACTTTACTGGGTATCGAAGTGAGCCACATGAAAGACTCTTCGCTTTGCTTATTCCATCAAATGAAGAGCCTGTTTTATTTTGTCCAAAAATGGAAGTTGAAGAAGTAAAACAATCACCGTTTAAAGGTAAAATCATCGGTTATTTAGATACTGAAAACCCATTCGACAAATACTCTAAAACTTTCTCTAAAATGCTCATTGAAAGTGAACATCTTACAGTTAAACGTCAAAGAGAACTAACAAAAGCCTTTAATATAGAACACTATCAAGATGTTGATCAATCAATCAAGGACTTACGCAATATCAAATCAGAAGATGAAATTATCAATATAAAAAAAGCAGCTGCGTTAGCTGATAAATGTATTGAAATTGGTAAATCCTTTCTTAAAGAAGGTGTTGAAGAAAGAGAAGTTGTCAACCATATCGAAAACGAAATAAAAAAATATGGTGTTAATGAAATGAGTTTCGACACGATGGTACTCTTCGGTGACCATGCTGCTTCACCACATGGAACACCCGGTGACAGAAAATTACAGCAAAATGAGTTTGTACTATTTGATTTAGGTGTTGTATACCATCATTATTGCAGTGATATGACACGCACAATTCATTTTGGCACACCTAATAAGGAAGCACAAAATATATATAACATTGTTTTAAAAGCAGAAACAGAAGCAATTAAATCTATTAAACCAGGAGTTACCATCAAAGATATTGATAAAATTGCTAGAGATATCATCGAAGAAGCAGGTTATGGTGATTACTTCCCACATAGACTAGGTCATGGATTAGGTCTTGAAGAACACGAATATCAAGATATATCAAGTGTAAATAATAATCAACTTGAAGCAGGCATGGTGATTACTATAGAGCCTGGCATATATGTCCCTCATGTGGCTGGTGTTAGAATTGAAGATGATATTTTAGTAACTGAAAATGGTTATGAAATATTAACTCAATACGAAAAATAACAAAACAACAAAAAACCCCAAGCTCCATTCACATGAATGAAGTCTTGGGGTAAATTTCACGCATTATTTCAATGCATCTTCAATTGAAGTGTATTCAAAATTAAATGTATCAGCTACATTCTTATTAGTCACATGTCCATTAAATGTATTCAGACCTAGAGATAATGGATGATTTACTTTAAATGCTTCACGATAACCTTTATTAGCCAATAATTGCGCATAAGGTAATGTTGCATTGTTCAATCCAATTGTAGATGTACGTGGAACGGCACCTGGCATATTAGCTACAGCATAATGCACGACACCATGTTTAGTGTAAGTCGGATTATCATGAGTAGTAATCTTATCAGTTGTTTCAAAAATTCCACCTTGATCTATCGCAATATCTACAATCACTGATCCATCTTTCATTTCTTTTATCATATCTTCAGTCACTAAGTTTGGAGCTTTAGCACCTGGAATAAGGACTGCTCCAATCACTAAATCGCTTTCTTTCACATACATTTCTATATTTAATGGATTAGACATAATTGTTCTTACTCTGCCATCAAATAAGTCCTCTAATTCTTCTAAACGTTTAGGATTAACATCTAGTATTGTCACTTCAGCTCCCAATCCTAAAGCTATCTTAGCTGCATTTGTACCTGCTTGACCACCACCAATGATAGTGACTTTGCCTTTAGGTACTCCAGGTATGCCACCTAGTAAGATACCCATACCTCCATTAAATCTTTGTAAAAATTCAGCTCCCACTTGTGTAGACATTCTACCAGCCACTTCACTCATTGGTGTTAATAACGGTAAAGAACCGTCTGGTAATTGTACAGTTTCATAGGCAATAGATATAACCTTGTTGTCCACAAGTGCCTGAGTTAATTTCTGTTCATTCGCAAGGTGTAAATAAGTAAATAAGATTAACTCTTCTTTAAAGAATTTGTATTCCGATTCAAGTGGTTCTTTAACTTTGATGACCATATCAACATCCCAAGCTTTTGACTGCTCATCAACAATTTTGGCACCGGCTTCTTGATAATCACCATCTTCAAAGTAAGATCCTAGACCAGCATTTGTTTCTACTAAAACTTCATGTCCTTGGTCTACAAGTGCATGTACACCACTTGGGGATAACCCCACTCGATTCTCATTATTCTTTATTTCTTTAGGAATCCCAATTTTCATATTATCTACCTCCAACCTTATCGTAACGTGTCCTTATTAAAACGGCAAACAATAACATATAATGACATAATTTTGTAATTATTATTAATTAAATATTCTGTTTATTATGTTAAAATAGAATTAAGAAAGATAAAGGGGGCAATAATGATGATTTCTTATAAAAACATATTAATCGCAGTCGATGGATCTCACGAAGCAGAATGGGCTTTTAACAAAGCTGTCGGTGTTGCTAAACGTAACGATGCTCAATTAACTATTGTGAATGTAATTGACTCACGTACGTATTCTTCTTATGAAGTATACGATGCTCAATTCACAGAAAAATCAAAGCATTTCTCCGAAGAATTACTTAAAGGTTATAAAGAAGTAGCCACAAATGCAGGTGTAAAAAATGTGGACACACGTTTAGAATTCGGCTCACCTAAAGCAATTATACCTAAAAAATTAGCGCGTGATGTTGGTGCTGATTTGATTATGAGTGGTACATCAGGTTTAAATGCGGTAGAACGTTTTATTGTTGGCTCTGTATCAGAAGCGATTGTTCGACATGCACCTTGTGACGTATTAGTTGTGCGTACAGAAGAAATGCCTGAAGATTTCCAACCTCAAGTAGCAACACCTCAATTACGTGAAAAATATCAAGATTAGTCACTGTTATAGATGAAATTAAAATGAGGCTGGGACATAATTCCTAGCAAAATAGCCAGTAAATGAGTTTTCATAAATTCATTTACTGGCTTCTTTATTTACAATACTTCGTTTTGTTGGCTCGCTTTCTTAGGGGACAGCTTCAGCCTGTAGTCTTCAGCTTGTCCTGTTCCCTCAAGAGTCTCGCCAAAATACTTTGAGTTTATATGTAATTTTACATTAAAATACTTTGAAAAATAAGGACCTTTCGCATAATTTAATAAATACCAATAAACAAAATTAACGAGGTGCCTTATGTATAAAGACTATAACATGACTCAACATACTCTACTAATGGAAACTTCAGTTCTTATCCCCACAAATGATATTTCACGACATGTAAATGATATTGCAGAAACAATTCCCGATACTGAATTCGATGAATTCAGATATCATCGTGGCTTAATATAAGAAAAGTAACAGCTCAACGAGCTGAAAATCATCAAAAAAATTATAAAAAAGACAATTCCTATATTATTTCAATAGAAATTGTCTTTATTTACTTATCTTGGATCTTTTAGTCCCAGTCTCAATTTTATATGTACTAAAATTATTAAACACAGATAGAAAAGATGCTATTTAAATTCATTATTTCTATTTTTAAAATTAATTCACTTCGATACTTTCGTTGGTATCAAATTCTTCTTTTTTGGGTGTATTATCATTAAGTTTACCATATTTAATCACATCACGAGATATCATTACTTCTTCATCAGTAGGTACAACAAGTACTTTTACAGGTGAATGTGGATAGTTAATATAACCTTCTTCACCATGTAAACTTTCATTCTTCTTAGGATCCCAATAAACACCCATAAACTCAAGTCCTTCTAAAACTTTACCACGAATAATATGTGAATTTTCACCTATTCCTGCAGTAAATACAATAACATCTACACCATGCATTCTAGCTGCATAAGAGCCAATATATTTGTGAATTTTTGAAGCAAATAAATCCAGAGCAACACGGGAACGTTGACGTCCATGTTTAGCTTCTTCAGTTAAATCACGCAAATCACTTGAAGTCCCAGTAAGACCTAATAATCCTGATTCTTTATTAAGTATTTCTAAAACTTCATCAGCTGTTTTACCCGTTTTTTCCATAATGAATGGTATTAATGCTGGATCAAGATTCCCCGAACGAGTCCCCATCGTTACACCAGCAAGTGGTGTGAATCCCATAGATGTATCAATAGATTCTCCACCATCTATAGCTGCAATAGATGCACCGTTACCGATGTGACAAGAAATAATTCTTAAATCTTCAATTGGTCTACCAACAATTTGAGCAGCTCTACGAGATACATATTTATGGCTTGTACCGTGGAAACCATACTTACGTATGCCATAGTCTTCATAGTAATGATATGGCAAGCTATATAAATAAGCTTGTTCAGGCATAGTTTGATGGAAAGAAGTATCAAACACTGCAACGTGTGGGATTTCTGGTAATAACTTTCTAAAAGCTCTAATTCCCATTAAATTAGCTGGATTGTGTAAAGGTGCTAATTCACTTAATTCTTCAATTTGAGATTCTACTTCATCAGTAACAACAACTGATTTAGGGAAAGTTTCACCACCGTGTACAACACGATGACCTGTTCCTTGAATATCAGTGATGTCTTTAATCATTTCATGTTCTTTAAAACTATCTAACATTATATTAACGGCTTCTTCATGATTATGGATATCTCTGATATCAGTAAGCTTCTCGCCATTAACATGAATGGTGAAGATAGAATCGCTTAAACCAATACGTTCTATCACACCTTTAGTTACTAGTTTTTCTTCAGGCATCTTAATTAGCTGGAACTTTAAAGATGAGCTACCAGCATTTACCGCCAAAATTAATTTTGACATAAGACATTGTCCTCCATCATTTGTTTAGTTATATTTTTCACATAATCATTTTATCATTAACACAGTTTGAATACTATATTGTTACAGACTATTTTTTTGTATGATTTGTGACTATCCACTGATTCAATTCAGAAATGAAACCTTGAAATTGTTGAGGATTTTTAAAATCAGGGATATTGGCTAATAAGACTTCAACTGGTCGAGTTTCGCCTGATTTTTTCTTTTGTAAAATCAATATAGATTTACGTGCTTTTTCATTTTTAAATAATGTTTTAGGTAAATTTAAAAATGCTTGCATCTCAGTCTCTGTAGCAATGAAATTTTCCAACTGTTTCACTTTATCATCTTCAAAGAGATGACTAGGAACAACTAAAAATGCATAACCTGCCCCTTTTAGCGCATTAATAGATTGTTCTATTAACAGATGATGGGAATAACTGTGTCCCTCTTCAAAGCCTAACTTCATTTCTCTACTACGTTCATCTAAAGGATAGTATCCTATTGGGAAATCTCCAATCACGACATCAGCCTCTTCCAATGGTAATGGCATAATCGCATCTTGAGGATAAACGTCAAACGGTATCTCTAAAAAATTAGCCAAATGCACACTTACACGTGATAGCACTGGATCTACCTCTATCAGATGATGCATAATTGTTTTATCAGAAAGTACTTCTTTCACAGCTGCACTTAGATGACCTGCCCCACTTGCAATATCTACAATGTGCATTTCCTTTTTATGTTCTAAAAAGCGTTGAACAAGAAAACCGAGAATGAGTCCTATAGAGTCAGGCGTGATCTGATGATTAGCTTGAATATTTTCTTCTTGTAATAAACTTAAATATGCAAATTGAAAAGCTTTCCTTCTATCTTGAAGCGTTGCTTGTTCTAAAAGTTCTCTTTGGTTTGTATAAATATCTTCCATAGCTAACCCTAAATTTTCGATAAAACTCTGTCCATTTTCTTTGTTTAACGTTTTAGCTTTATCATCTAATTTATGAAATAGACGTTCCATAATAGTATTTTCTTCAGACATAAAATATCCCTTTCTATTTAAAAAAGTGTCCATCCGTGATTGATAGTATGAATTAACTCTAAATAATTAATTTACTACTCGAACAAGTATGGACACTAATACTTTTTACTGTCAATAGTTCAAAATGACTAAATATTTCTGTAAGCTTTTAATGCAGCTTCAAAATCAGGGTAATTCGTACCTTCGCTGACAATTTCCTTATATACTACTTTATTGTTTTCGTTTAACACAAATACCGAACGTGCAAGTAAGCGTAATTCATCCATCACAAGTCCATAATTTCGACCAAAAGATAAATCTTTATGATCACTTAAAGTAATTACATTATCTAATCCGCTTGATGCACACCATCTTTTTTGGGCGAAAGGTAAATCTACTGATATCGTTAAAACTACACCATCTTCTGCTGAAGCTTCTTCATTAAACTTTCGAGTTTGACTATCACATACTCCTGTATCAATAGATGGTATAACACTAATTAATTTCTTTTTGTTTTTATAATCATCTAAAGTAATTTGATTCAAACTATTATCAAGCACTGTGAAATTTGGTGCGATATCACCTTCATTCACTTCAGAACCTGATAATTTAATGGGATTATTTTTAAATGTAATTTGAGTCATCGTAACGACCTCCTATCAACTTAGTTAATTATAATGATACGATAAAGAACGTATGGTTTTCAATTTTTTAGCCATTATCTATCAAAAAATGAAAACCTTTCCAAAAAAACATCGTTCTTTTGTAATATAGTAATAAAAGAGGCCAAACAAATTTGCAAACATTAACTCGACAAGATAAGCAATACACACTCACTTAAAGTTTGTCTACAATTTCATTTGAACCTCTTAATCTAACAATTATTTACTGCACAATAAAATCGTAGAGATTTTTTATAATTAATATTGCAGTAACCACTAAAAATAAAGCTTTTACATATCCTACCCCTTTTTTCAAAGCAAATTGAGCACCTAACAACGCACCTATCATCATGCTAGAAGCCATAATAATACCATAAAAATAATTGACCTGACCTAAAATCATGAAAAATAATAACGCACCACAATTTGATGCAAAATTTAAAACCTTTGCATTACCAGCTGCACTTAAAAAGTCAAAGCCAAATAATAAAAGTGTAAATAGCATAAAGGAGCCTGTACCACCACCTAAAAACCCATCATAAAATCCAATAACAATAAATATTAATGTAAATAATACTGCTTTTGTAAAAGTAAAATCGGTAAATGTTCTTATATTTCCCCAATCTTTTTGTATGACGGTATAAATAAGAACTAATGACAATGCTATAATGATTAGCGGTTTTAAAATATTTGCTGGTATGTATGTCGCAATGATAGCACCACCACCAGAAGCAACAAATATTAGTGGAAACATCTTTCCTACTATTTTCAAGTCAACTTTACCTGAACGTAAAAATTTTAATGCACTTGTTAACGTACTAAAAGAACTCGCAAATTTATTTGTACCTAAAGCAACAGATGGTGGCAAACCAACTGCAAGTAATGCGGGGGTTGAAATTAGTCCACCCCCACCAACTACAGAATCGACGAATGAAGCGATAAAACCAAAGGCAACAATCATCAACATAATCGATAAATTCCAATCCATATTAAGCCTAACCCCTTTGTTTTTATTACATTACGAATTTTAGAATAAATCTTTAATCAATGAATCTGTAGATTGTTCTTTCGCACTTTTATAATTTTGATCTATTGTTAATGTTTCAATATTTTCAACTGCATTTTCTATCATTTCATCAAAATTAAATACACTTTCATATTTTATTACTTTGTCAAAGTCCGGTTCAGTTACAGGATTTTTCGGAGTAAATATTGTACAACAATCTTCATAGGGTTGAATAGATGTTTCAAATGTACCAAGTTCTTTCGCTTTCTTAATAATGTCTTCTTTATCTAACGTTAATAGAGGTCTTAAAACAGGTGTAGCTGTAACATGATTAATAGCGTACATACTCTTTAGCGTCTGACTTGCTACTTGACCAAGATTCTCTCCATTTACGATAGCATTAGCATTTATTTGATGTACAACTTTATCAGATATACGCATCATCATTCTTCTTGTAGAAGTCATCGTATAACGAGGATGTACAACTTTATTAATTTGCTTTTGTATTTCTGTAAATGGCACGAGATGCAATTTGATAGGACCAACACGTTCCGCTAGAATTCTTGTTAATTCGATAACTTTATCTTTAGCTTTTTCGCTCGTAAACGGTGGACTATGAAAATGTATTGCTTCAACAGTTACACCACGTTTCATTACTTCTATTCCCGCTACAGGAGAATCAATACCACCACTTAACATAAGTAATGTCTTACCACCTGTACCGACTGGCAGTCCACCTGCACCAGCGATTACTTTTTCATAAATATAAATAGCATCCATTCTTACTTCTATTTTAATTTCATAGTCAGGATTTTTAACATTCACTGTTATATTATTATTTTCTTTTAGTATTGCTCCACCGACTTGACGTTGCAATTCGTACGTATCCAATCGAAATGACTTGTCAACGCGTTTTACATCAACCTTAAAAGTTGAACCTTTTTCAAAGTCATGAGATAACTGTATTGCTGATTGATTAATTTTCTCTTCGTTTTTATCAATTTTTATAACTGGACTAATTGATTTTATACCATAAACTTTAGATAAGCGTTGAATGATTTCATTTATGTCTGCTTCAGGGGATAATTCTATGTACATTCTATCCCTCTTTCCTTTGACATGATAACCACTTAATGGAATAAGCGCGCGTTTCACATTATCTTTAAGTTGATTAACAAACATTTTTCTATTCGTACCTTTAAGCGTAAGCTCTCCATATCTAACTAATAAATGATCATATTGCATTACTTTAACAGCTCCTTAATTTCCTTATATACAGATTCAAATGCATTCATAAAACTTAATATATCGTTTTCAGTCGTATGTGCCCCTAAAGAAATTCTTATACTACCTTCTATTTTTGACTCTGCAATTTCCATTGCAAGTAAAACCTCATTCAATTTATTCATCTTAGAAGAACAAGCGCTTGTAGTTGAAACCATTACGTTTTGTTTGGAAAAAGCATTAACAAGTACCTCACCCTTAACACCTGGAAATCCTATATTTATAATATGAGGTGATGCATTTTGAGGAGAGTTGATAAATACATTTTTGTATTCTGCTAAAAATGAAAGTAATTTATTTTTATAATTGCTTAAACGTAAATTAAGCTCTTTTGTTTGATCAACTGCATTCTTTATAGCTCTAACCATAGAGATAGCCATTGGTAGATTAATTGTACCACTTCGTAGCCCATATTCTTGCCCACCACCATGTACTATAGGTTCTATGTTTTGAATATTTTTTAAAAGTAGTAGTCCCTGACCTTTAAGTCCATTAAACTTATGACCACTTAAACTCAAACTATCAATATGATTAATTTGCATAGGCACTTTACCTAAAGCCTGGACTGCATCAACATGAAAGTGTGCACGTGGGTAATTTTTTACAATATTTGCTATTTCTTCAATAGGTTGAATTTGTCCCATAATATTATTGACATACATACATGTCACAAGTCCTACTTTATCTGTCATTAATGATTTTAAGTGTTCTGTGTCCAACTTACCTTCTTTTGTCACATCAACGTATTTTAATTTAAAACCTTTTTCCCTTTCCAAATACCTCATTACTTCCAAAACTGAAGGATGTTCTAAGACTGATGTGATAATCTCATTAGCAGTTTCTTTTTTCATATACGCAATACCTTTTAGCAGTATATTATTCGATTCAGTTGCGCCACTTGTAAAAATGATATCAAACTGATTATTTAAGTTTAATATACGATTGATTTCACTTTTTGCTTTTAATAATAATTGTTCAGCTTGAACCCCTGCATGATGAGGACTATTTGGATTGAAGTATAATGTTTGGTTCACTTTCACGAATGAATCAACAACATCTTGATCAGCTTTGGTAGTGGCTGCATTGTCTAAATAAATCACTGATAACACTTCTCCTTCAAATTTTAATTAAATCTTGTTTTAATAATGAATTGTTTCACTATAAATTAACAAATTAGGATACTCAAGCATTATACTATTTTCTCACAAAATTAAAAGAGTATGACAATGAATTTTAATTCACTACTAGTAGAGCAATAAAAAACCTGAGACATTCATTATTGTCTCAGGTAATTTTGATTCATGCACAGTCCATGACTGTAAAAAAATACATTTATACTAATCTTTGACTCTATTAATTATGATTAAAATAAGATAGTAAATCTCATGTAGATTTAACTCACATTTGTATAATATTTATACACAAATTACTATTCTTTAATCACTTGCTCTTCAATATGTTTGGTAATACCAGGTTCAACACTTTCTAATGCTTCTTCAGCTATCTCTATCGCACGTTTATATCGGTTATTTTTAAATAATCGTTCAGCTTCATTTAAGCTTTTATCAACATGATGATGGTCCTTACGGTATCTATTACCATATTGAATAAGCTTTTCTGCGTATACAGCATTTACAAGTACATCGTTAGCTTCATCTTCAAATGTATTCATTTGAATAACAATTTTTGCTACTTTATCCTTTAGTTGTTTAACATGAATTGGACGTTCTCTAAATTGTTCATTTACTTCTCTTACTTCATTATCAATTTCATTTTTCATGATAATAAAACGTTCTGGGACGCTAGTTAAATTAGAAGCTAATAAACGTCGATAAACTTCTTCTTTCTTAGATTGCACTCTCAATAAATTATCTTCTGCTTCAGCTTCATCTTCGCGTAATTGGATAAGATGATTTTGAAGTTTATCTTGTTCTTTGTTAATCACAGATACATGATCTTCAAGGTACTGTAAATTATCTTGTACTTCACTGTAACGTACCGCAGATTTAGAAGTTTCTTTTAAAATATCATCATAAACTGAGATGAGACTTTGAATTTCATTTTCAAATTGTCTTACACTTTGAGCATCTGATTCATTAATATAGTAGTTTTCACGAACATATTCAATTTCGGTTTGTAATGTATAGTTCATATCTTTGGCCTTAAATAAGTCATCAGTAATGATATCTTTCGTTTCTTCAACTTCATTTTTGGCTTTTACTTCATATTCAATAAGATCATACATTTCATCTAATTTATCATTAATATTTTCAAGTTTATTATTAGCTTCATCTAATTCTAATCGACTAATCATTGGTTCAACAAAACTTAATTCTGTCTTAAGACTTTGTATTGTACCATCGACTTTGACATGGTCTAAATCATAGCCTTCAACCTTTAAGTCTCTACATCCATATTTTAAATCTTGAAACTGTCCTGGTAATTCTTTTTGAGTTTCTCGAATTAATTCTGGAATTTCATCCATATAAGATTTTAAATTTTTAATTTGATCTTCTAAAGCAGCAATGTGATTATGAGCTTGAACATAATTACCTTCACTTTTTAAATTCTCATATTCATTTAACTTGGGCTCATAATTTTCGATTTCATTTTCAAGTGGTTCAGCTGCTTCACCAAATTGATGACGATTGGCTAATACATCACGTTTCATTTCACGATAGTCAACTTTACACTTTTCATACAATGCTTCATTTTCTTTATGTAAGTTTATAATGTCGTCCACTTGAGTTACTTGATGCTGATAATTCTCTTCGTATTGATCCATTAATTCGTGAGCATCATCAATTTCAGTTTGTGCTGCCGTGAATTTAAATTTCTCTAACAACTCTTCAGCATTTTGAATTTTTTCTTCCACTGGAGCTAAGTATTTATTTGTAGTTTCTGTGTTGTCTTTTTTCATTGCATCATACTTAGTCTTTGTTTCACCTTTTAAATTTAAACCAGTAAGTTTTCTTAGGTTATCATCTAAAGGTAATTGTTCAATTTCGTTCTTACGCTCTTCTGTTTTTTCAATTAAATTTCTTTTGTTTGAGCGCATATAAAACAATACGCCAATAGCAATTAAAATAACTACTAATATTGCTAATATGATAAATAACACCATATACTTCTCCTCCTATTTTATCATCTTACATTATAACGTAATTTTGTGCGTCGTTAAATCACAAAATCAATTAATTGATAGATTATTTTTAAAAGATTATACTAAATTAAAAATTGTAGTAACGAGGTATGACGATGACAAAGAATATTCCAACAAATTACAAACTGATATCAAAACAACTTGCTAGTTTAATCGAAGATGAAAAGAATTTAATTGCAATATTAAGCAATACTTCTGCCCTTCTTAACGATACAATTGATCAAATTAATTGGGTAGGTTTTTACCTTATTGAAAATAACGAACTTATTCTTGGGCCATTTCAAGGTCATCCTGCTTGTGTACATATTGCTATTGGTAAAGGGGTTTGTGGCACTGCCGTTTCATCTGGTGAAACACAACGTGTTAAAGACGTCCATCAATTCCCTGGCCACATAGCTTGTGACGCAAATAGTCAATCAGAAATTGTTATTCCATTACATCAAAACGGCAAGATTATCGGAGTATTAGATATTGACGCTCCTATAAAAAACAGATTTTCACAAGATGATCAAGAAGGACTTGAATCCATTGTAAAAACTTTAGAAAAACAACTCAATCAAATTTAAAAAAATCTTGACACTTTCTTTTAAAATGATAGAATAATCTTTGTGTGAATTAACGAAAATAGCAGTTATATATTATCTAGCTCTATGTTGTTCCCAATGTGGACGTGTCGCGTAACTGTCGCTATAAGGTGAAGACACATAAAACAATATATCTCGATAAGCATGTAACACTCTTTTTTGTTTTTTCATAACAACAAAAAAGAAAAAGGAGGAGTCTCACATGGCTCGATTCAGAGGTTCAAACTGGAAAAAATCTCGTCGTTTAGGTATCTCATTAAGCGGTACTGGTAAAGAATTAGAAAAACGACCATATGCACCAGGACAACACGGTCCTAACCAACGTAAAAAATTATCAGAATATGGTTTACAATTACGTGAAAAACAAAAATTACGTTACTTATATGGAATGACTGAAAGACAATTCCGTAACACATTTGATATTGCTGGTAAGCAATATGGTGTACACGGTGAAAACTTCATGATTTTACTTGCTAGTCGTTTAGATGCAGTTGTTTATTCATTAGGTTTAGCTCGTACACGTCGTCAAGCACGTCAATTAGTAAACCACGGTCACATTGAAGTGGATGGTGGACGCGTAGACATCCCATCTTACTCATTAAAACCTGGTCAAGTGATTACAGTTCGTGAAAAATCACAAAACTTAGATATTATTAAAGAATCTGTTGAAATTAACAATTTCGTACCAGAATATTTAGACTTCGATGCTGACAACTTAAAAGGTACTTTCGTTCGATTCCCTGAACGTAGCGAGTTACCAGCTGAAATCAATGAACAATTAATCGTTGAGTACTACTCAAGATAATCGACTTCTATTTTTACACCCAATTCCAATCTTGGATTTGGGTGTTTTATTTTATGTAAAAATTTCTATCTCATTTTGGTTTTTAAGTATTTAAATGTATGATGCATTTTGTTTAATAAAAACTGGGATATTAAATAATATTCCAGTTTTTATTAACAATAATCAATACTCAACTTAATTGAAAATACGCTCTTATTTATTACTTTTTGAAGTAACTGATGATTGTACGTATTGAACTTCGCGTTCTATACCTACATTTCCTCTCATTCTTATAGCTCAAATAAATCTTCAGGTACATCGGAAATAATACCGTCAACACCAATATCTATTAATTTTTGTGATTCTTTTAATTTATTTACAGTATAAGGTAATACTTTTAACTCTTCCTCATGAGCAAGTTGCATAAATTTCTTCGAAACAATTTGATAATTAGGATTAGCATAATCAGCAACTTTGGCAATTTTTTTGAAATTTGGTAACTTGTGCCAATATTTTTTCTTACTAATTAATAAACCTAATTCATAATCTAAATTCATTGCTGACAATTTTTTTACACAATCAAAATCGAATGATTGTAAAATCACTTTAGATTTAGATATTTGTCTTTCCTTCAATTTATCAACAATCATATTTTCAATATTTGGATACTGACTAGGCTTTTTTATTTCTATTAATAATTTTTGTGAAAAGTTATCTGCTAAATCTAACACTTCATCAAAAGTCGGTATACTCTCCCCTTTAAATTTCTCTCCTTTATAGAAACCAAAATCTAACGCTTTTAATTCTTTTAAAGTAAAATCAGAAACCTTACCTTTACCATTTGACGTACGATCGATAGTATCATCATGTATAACGACAAGTTCTTTATCTTTTGTGTAATGTACATCAATTTCCAACATATCTATATGTAACATGAGCGCATGTCGATAAGCGATAATAGTATTTTCAGGATAATCTTCAGGTAATCCTCTATGCGCTACGATTTGGAAATGTTGATTTGGACGTCGAAATTTCATCAAAGTCACCTTTCTTTTAAACTTATTTAATTTGCCCTAAACTTAAATTACCATAATTAAATTGGAGGTCAATTCATATGGTTAGACATGATTTTAAAGTTAAAACTGAATGGCTAGGTGGACGCGAAGAAGTAGGTAAACTTCGAGGAGATATTATCAATGAAAATATATCCATCCCCTCTTCACTCGGTGGCCAAGGAGAAGGCACAAATCCAGATGAATTACTAGTAAGTGCAGCATCATCTTGTTACATCATTTCACTCGCTGCAACACTAGAAAAGAGTGGTTTTACTAATGTAAAAATTAATCAACAGTCAATAGGTACAGCCTCGTTTGAAAATAAAAAATTTAAAATGGAACGTATTACACATTATCCCTCAATTAAAGTACCCTCTTCTCAAACAGAAAAGCTTAAAAGTATTTTAGATAAATTATTAGTGATTGCAGATAATAATTGTATGATATCTAATGCAATACGGAATAATGTCATTATTTCAATTGAACCTAATTTAATATAAATCATATAGCTATCACAAATTTTAAACATGTAAACGTTTTAATTATGTGATAGCTATATAATAAGGGTTTTAAATATTCAGAATTTTTGCTAAAATAAATAAATCTTATTATGGGAGGAATGTACAATGCAGTATTACCAACCTTTATTATTAACACCTGGACCAACTCCTGTACCGGAACAAATCTTGAGTGCCGTACAATTACCAATGGTAGGTCATCGTTCTACTGACTTTGAGGAAATTGCTAGTGAAGCATTTAAAGGTTTAAAGCCAGTATTTGGTAGCAAAAACGAAGTACTTATTCTTACATCTAGTGGCACTAGCGTATTAGAAGCAAGTATGCTTAACATCGCGAATCCTGACGATCATATTGTGATAATTGTTTCTGGTGCATTTGGAAATCGCTTTAAACAAATCGCACAAACTTATTATAATCATGTACATGTATATGATGTTAACTGGGGTGAAGCTGTAATAGTTGATGACTTTATCACTTATTTAAAGCAATTAAACGTTCCAGTCACTGCAGTATTCACTCAATTTTGTGAAACATCTACTGGTGTCATACATCCAGTTCACCAATTAGGTCATGCACTTAAAGCTTTTGATAATTCCTTATATTTTATTGTTGATGGTGTAAGCTGTATCGGTGCAGTGGATGTTGATTTAACAAAAGATAAAATCGATGTATTAGTTTCGGGAAGTCAAAAAGCTATCATGCTACCACCAGGTCTAGCATTTGTTGCTTATAGCGATAGAGCAAAAAAACGATTTGCTGATGTAAAAACACCGAGATTCTATTTAGATTTAAATAAATACATAAAATCACAAGAGCAAAATTCAACGCCCTTCACCCCTAATGTTGGTCTATTTAGAGGAATAAATGCTTATGTAGAACTTGTAAAAAAAGAAGGATTAAATCACGTTATTTCACGCCATTTTAAAATACGTAATGCCTTAAGAGCAGCACTAAAGGCACTTGAATTAGAATTATTAGTAAAAGATGATGCTCATGCCTCACCTACTGTGACCTCATTTGTTCCAAAAAATCAAGAAGAACTTAATATCATTAAAAATCAACTTAAATCTCAATTCAATATAACTATTGCTGGGGGACAAGGACACTTAAAAGGACAAATTTTGAGAATTGGTCACATGGGGAAAATATCTCCTTTTGATATTTTAGCAGTCGTGTCTGCATTGGAAATTATTTTAACTTCTAATAGAAATGTCAATTATATTGGAACAGGGATAACTCAATTTATGGAGGTTATTAGACATGAGTCATAAGATATTAGTATCAGACCCAATTTCTGAGGATGGTTTACAAAGTATTTTAAAACATCCAGAATTTGACGTAGATATACAAACAGATTTATCTGAAAATGATTTAGTAAATATGATTTCAACTTATGATGCTCTTATCGTACGAAGTCAAACCCAAGTAACAGAGCGAATTATTAATGCTGCAACAAATTTGAAGGTCATTGCAAGAGCTGGTGTAGGTGTGGATAATATTAATATAGAAGCAGCGACTTTAAAAGGTATTTTAGTAATTAATGCTCCTGATGGTAATACAATTTCTGCTACAGAACATTCAGTAGCTATGTTGCTTGCAATGGCACGAAATATTCCTCAAGCACACCAATCTTTACGTAACAAAGAATGGAATCGTAAAGCATTTAGAGGGGTTGAACTTTATGGCAAAACCTTAGGTGTTATCGGTGCTGGTAGGATTGGTTTGGGCGTCGCTAAACGTGCGCAGAGTTTCGGTATGAAAATTTTAGCGTTCGATCCTTATTTAACAGAAGATAAAGCGAAGTCATTAGATATTCAAATTGCAACTGTTGATGAAATTGCCGAAAAATCCGACTTTGTAACAGTTCACACACCATTAACACCTAAAACTCGAGGAATTGTTGGTTCATCTTTCTTTAACAAAGCTAAACAAAACTTACAAATCATAAATGTTGCCAGAGGGGGTATTATAGATGAAACTGCACTTATTGAAGCATTAGATAATAACTTAATAGATCGTGCAGCTATTGACGTATTTGAACATGAACCTCCTACTGATTCCCCTCTCATTCAACATGATAAAATTATTGTCACACCACATCTTGGCGCCTCTACTGTAGAAGCGCAAGAGAAGGTTGCAGTCTCTGTATCTGAAGAAATAATTGAAATTCTAACTAAAGGGAATGTTGAGCATGCTGTGAATGCTCCAAAAATGGATTTAAGCAAAGTTGATAAAACAACTCAAAGCTTTATAGGTTTAAGTACAACTATTGGTGAGTTTGCTATTCAGCTTCTCGATGGTGCTCCGAGTGAAATTAAAGTTAAATATGCTGGTGACTTAGCGCAAAATGACACTAGTTTAATTACAAGAACAATTATAACGAACATCTTGAAAGAAGATTTAGGTAATGAAGTCAATATTATTAATGCATTAGCAATACTTAACCAACAAGGTGTCACGTATAATATAGAAAAACAAAAGAAACATTCTGGCTTTAGTAGTTACATTGAGCTAGAACTAGTTAATGATCAAGATAAAATCAAAATTGGCGCAACGGTATTCGCAGGTTTTGGCCCAAGAATAGTACGTATTAATGATTACTCACTTGATTTTAAACCTAACCAATATCAATTAGTAACATGTCATAAAGATAAACCTGGTATAGTAGGACAAACAGGCAACCTATTGGGAAGTCACGGAATTAATATTGCGTCAATGACTTTAGGACGTAACGATGCTGGTGGAGATGCTTTAATGATTCTTTCTATTGATCAACAAGCAAGTGAGGAAGTTATAAAAATTTTAAATGAAACAAGCGGATTCAACAAAATTATTAGCACTAAGTTAACAATTTGATTAACTACTTTCGTCTTTTTATAAACCAACAAAAATACCTCAGATTGAAATTAATATACAATCTGAGGTCATTTTTTGTCTATAATAGAATTTTTCGAATCTTAGTTATATCCTCTACTACATGATCTGCTCCATTTGCAACTAATTCAGAGTGAGCAGCTTTACCTTTTAAACCAGTTAAAGTACCAATGAACGTAGCCCCTATCTTCTTCGCACTTAATAAATCAGCTAAAGAGTCGCCTACTATGTAAACCTCATCTTTATTTACGATATCTTCTTGCTTTGTCGCATATCGTTCATATTGGTCATTATAATTTCCATTTAACGTAGCGATGTAACTAAACGGGTTAGGTTTTCCTAAAGGTTGATATTGAGGAAATTGTTTCTCTGCTAGCAACACCTCACTTGCCGTTACGATATGTTCATCTTTAAAATAAGATTTTAATCCCAATGATTGAAATGGAATAATTGTTTCAGTTCGAGGTCTACCAGTTGCTATCGCAATTTGATATCCCGCTTCTATTAGATTTTGAAGTAATAATTGAATTTCTTCTATAGGTTTAAGAATGACCTCATCATAAATGAAACCTTTCTTAATATCTTGAATATCTTTTTTATATTCAACTTGATTAAATAAAGCTTTTCCTAAATACCATTCTTGATATATATCTTTTGCTAATGTCCATAAAGCACTTTTCAATTTAAATAAACTAGTGTTGTTAAGTTCTAATTGATTTTTAGCGTAAACTTCCAAATCTTCGTAAATAGCATCTTTACCATTTCTAAACGAAGCTATCACATCGTAAGGTAAGCTATAATTTATCGTTTTATCAGTTAAATCCTTTGCTATTTCCTTTAAAGTCTCTTTGGTAAACAATAATTCATCAAGTAATTGATCTCGTAATGATGGTTTTAATTGTTTAGCTTTATCAATTAAATGAATACTAAATACAATAAATAGCATATCCCAATTTGAATTTAAACCAAGTGACTTTAGTTGATTTAATATTCGGTCATTATTAAATACGTTTCTACGTATTTTGTTTATATCATTTTCAGTTAAATTACCATCAAAATGAATATCTATGTCACAATTTAAAAAATCTGGACTCGATAAAAGTTCAGCTACAGTAATTGCTGAAACATCAAAACATCGTTCTTCACTTAAAAATACGCCATCTACATCAAATAATATAGCCTTCATGCCTTACCCCTTTCATTTCAGAAAATTCTGATATAACTATATTACATGGTTCAATAAAAAAGGGCAAACTCCTTACGAGCCACCCCTTTCACAAACTAATTCATTTGGTGATCCATTTCATTGGCAACTTGTTGTACGTGTGTTCCAATAATCACTTGGGTATAATGGTGTCCATTTTGAGTTATACCAATAGCTCCAGCATTTTTAATTTTCTGCTCATCTATAATCGAATTATCTTTAAGCTCCAATCTAAGCCTTGTTGCACAATGATTTAAACTAATAATGTTTTCTTTACCACCTAATCCGTCTAAAATACGTTTTGCGTTTTGATAATATTTACTTGTAGTGGTTTTGTTCTGTAATACTTCCATTTCAGAAGTATCATTTGATGTTGGATCGATAAGTTCATTATCTCCCCTACCTATAGTACTTAAATTAAAGACTTGTATGACAACTCTAAAGATAACGTAATAGATAATAAAAAAGACTACACCCTGCAATAATAACATCCAAGGTTGATTAGATATCGGATTAACCAATGAAAGCACATAATCTATAAGACCTGCACTAAATGAAAATCCTGCTGTCCAATGAAACATTGCTGCTATAAATAATGATAATCCAGTTAAAACAGCATGAATAACAAATAAAACTGGAGCTACAAACATGAATGCAAACTCTATGGGTTCAGTTACACCCACAAAGAATGCCGAAACTGAACTTGCTAAAAACCAAGCATAAACTTGTTTTTTTTGATTCGTCTTTGCAGTATGATACATCGCCAAAGCTGCTGCCGGTACACCAAACATCATAACAGGGAAAAATCCTGCTTGGTATCTGCCAGTAATTCCCTTAATGGCATTTTTACCACTTTGAAATTTACCTATGTCATTTATTCCAGCAGTATCAAACCAAAATACATTATTGAGCGCATGATGCAACCCAGTAGGTATTAACAATCTATTAAAAAAACCATATAATAATGCACCGAATGGACCCATACCAACAATCCATTTACCAAAAGTAACTATCCCATTATAAACTGGAGGCCAAATCAATAATAAAATAATCGCTAAAATTGTACAAAAGAATGCTGTCATGATTGGAACAAGTCGTTTCCCACTGAAGAATGATAAGGCCATAGGTAAATTCGTTTCACTAAATTTGTTATAACTATATGCAGCAATCAAACCTATAATAATCCCTACAAACACATTTCCATTATTCATTTGACTGAATGCTAAATCAATTTTAGATTCTTTAATTTGTAACAAAGTTGCTAATTTTTCTGGAGATAGTACTACTGTAACTATAAAAAATCCTAACGCTGCCGCTAATGCTACTGCGCCATCATTCTTCTTAGCCATACCGATAGCTACACCAATAGCAAATAATATACCTAATTGCTCTAATATAGTGGTCCCAACACTTGTGAAAAAGAGTGCAGCTTGAGGAAGTATATTTAAAGCATCTAAAACATGACCTATGCCTACAATAATTGCGGCTGCTGGCAGAACTGCTACAGGTAACATGAGAGACCTACCCAAATGTTGCAAAAGTTTATACATTTATATCATCCCTTATTTTTATTATCAAACGTTAAAACACCGTAATACAAAATCGTTTTCTATTCCATACATTAAAACAAAATTATTTGCTCTAGAAAAATAATTATCCACCTTAATGTAAACGCTTAATTATAATCTAAAAGAAAGAACGTCTATACAAATCATTTAATTGTACGACGTTCCTCAACAGTAATGATATCTATATCACTCTATTTCTTTAAACTATGTGAAATTTCATTAAGTTCTTTTTGTAATTGAGTTGTGCGTCTTTCGATTTCTTTGGTTAAGAAATCAACTTTCTCGTTCCGTTTCAAATCCTTTGGAATATCATCCATCTCAATTGGTTTACCAATTTTGATTAATGCTTGACCTGTAATCAAACCATGAATTTTTTTTGGACCCACATAAGCTGCTGGTAAGATAGGTGCTTTCCCAAGCATTGCTATAGTAGCTGCACCACGTTTTAATGGGGCTCCCTCTACTGAAGTACGATGACCAGTTGGGAAAATACCTATAGTTTTATGTTCTTTAAGTAAATTCACTGGTTTTTTTAATGTACTTGGACCAGGATTTTCTCTATCAACTGGAAATGCATTTAGTGATTTCAAAAATTTGCCAGCCCACTGATTCTTAAATAATTCTTTTTTAGCCATATAATGGATTTGATTAGGTAGTAATGCCATTCCTAACATGATTACTTCGTTATAACTTTCATGCGTACAAGTTACAACATATTTACTATCTTTAGGAATATTTTCCTTACCAATAACATATAATGATTTAGACATTTTCACTAAAATAACATCTAAAATCTTACTTATAAAATTGTACATAATGTCACCTGCTTATTTTCTTTATCATAATGATTTTATCACTATCAAATTCATAGAACAATACAACACATGTTTTCTTTAGTCATTAGATAACTATAGCACTGAAATACATATCAATATAACAACAAAATTATTTGTATCAAGCAATGATTCTTCTATATCTTAAAGGCAACAATATCATTTATGATAATACTCCTAAAGTCGTATAGTTGATTGCTAGCAAATTTTATACAAACGATACATAATAGTAATACAGACTACAAATTATGGAGGTAACAAATGTCAGAACAAGAAAAGAATCAACACCACTATCGTAATTCTTCACAGAAGCGACACACTTTTCCATGGATTAAAACAATTATTGTTGCAATAATCGCTGGAATTATTGGAGCACTTCTCGTCTTAGGTATTGGTAAACTCCTAAATAAAAATGGTTTTAACAATGAAAGTGCTACTGTTCATCAAGTTTCAAATAGTCATGGTGGCAATCAGTTAGATGGTAAAAGTAATCAATACAAATCAGTACATGACATGATTAAAGACGTTTCTCCCGCAATTGTCGGCGTGATAAACATGCAAAAATCTACAAACCTTGATGATTTATTCAACGGTAAGGCATCTAAATCAAAAGAAGCGGGAATTGGTTCCGGTGTGATTTATCAAATAAGTGAAGGTTCCGCATATATCGTTACAAATAATCACGTTGTTGATGGTGCTTCGGAAATTAAAGTTCAACTACATAATTCAAAACAAGTAGATGCCAAATTAATAGGTAAAGACGCCCTAACAGATATTGCTGTTCTAAAAATAAAAGATACAAAAGGAATAAAAGCAATTCAATTTGCTAATTCGTCAAAAGTTCAAACAGGAGATAGTGTTTTTGCAATGGGTAATCCTCTAGGATTAGAATTTGCAAATTCTGTTACATCAGGAATTATTTCAGCTAGCGAACGTACAATTGACGCCAATACTTCTGCTGGTAATACTAAAGTTAATGTTTTACAGACAGACGCTGCAATAAATCCCGGTAATTCGGGTGGTGCATTAGTGGATATTAACGGAAATCTCGTTGGTATCAATTCCATGAAAATTGCGGCAGCACAAGTAGAAGGTATAGGTTTTGCTATACCTAGTAATGAAGTTAGAGTGACCATCGAACAACTCGTTAAACATGGTAAAATCGAACGCCCTTCAATCGGTATAGGTCTTATAAATTTAAGTGATATTCCTGAAAACTATCGTAAAGAACTACATACTCATAAAGACAAAGGCGTTTATGTAGCTAAAGTAGACAGTGAAAATGCCATTAAAAAGGGTGATATTATTACTGGAATAGATGGTAAACAAATAAAAGATGATACAGATTTAAGAACTTATTTATACGAGAGCAAAAAACCAGGTGAAACGGTTACTCTAAAAGTTATCAGAGATGGTAAGACACAAGACATTAATGTAAAATTAAAAAAACAAGCATCTGCATCTGAATCATCTCAATCACAAAGTCAATTTGCTCAATAAAAAATTTTCATATTACGTTTATTGATTTTAATATATTATAGTTGATCGATTTTAAGTAAAAACTCTGAGTATACTTCATAGTAAGAGATACTCAGAGTTTTACTTTTATAGTTATTCCTTTTTAAATAAATCTTTTAATTTTTATAATATATAGAAAACATTGTGAAATGATTCAATCAAATTTTTTCATTTATGATTGGTAATTAACCATGAAATATTTTTTCTTTCCTCGTCGAATTATTGTAATTTCATCTTCAATAAGGTCTTTACTACTTAACTCATAATCGACTGATTGTTGACGTTCACCATTAATATATATTGCACCGTTGTTTACATCTTCACGTGCTTGGCGTTTAGATGAAGCAATACCTGTTTCAATAAGTGCTTCAACTATATTTGTCGTTTTTGTAGATAGCGTTACTTGAGGTACGTCTTTAAACCCTTCTTTAAGTTCTTTAGCAGATAATGATTTTAAATCTCCACTAAACAGTGCTTTTGAAATACGTATAGCGTCTTTTAAAGCTGCTTCACCATGAATAAATTTCGTAACATTTTCCGCTAGTGCTTTCTGTGCTTCACGTAAGTGAGGCGCTTCATTTTTTGATTGTTCTAATCGATTAATTTCTTCTTTTTCTAAAAAAGTAAAATATTTTAAGAATTTAATTACATCTTCGTCAGATTGATTAATCCAAAATTGATAAAATTCATATGGACTTGTCTTTTCAGGATCTAACCACACAGCTCCAGACTCTGATTTACCAAATTTCTTCCCATCTGATTTAGTTACTAATGGGATTGTTAGGCCATATGCCTCAGTTTGTCCATACATTCGTCGCATTAATTCAATACCACTTGTAATATTACCCCATTGATCAGATCCGCCTACTTGAATTTTACAATTTAACTCACGATTTAAATAGCCAAAATCAATAGCTTGTAAAATAGTATAAGTAAATTCTGTATAAGAGATACCATGTTCTAAACGTGTTTGAATAGAATCTTTTCCTAGCATATAGTTAACGCCAACATGTTTACCATAATCTCTAAGAAAACTAATCAACGAAATTTGACCAAGCCAATCTTTATTATTAACTAATTTTGCCCCTTTATCACTGCCAAATTCAAATAATCGATGCATTTGATTAGACAGGCCTTTGACGTTAGCTTCAACTTGTGATTCTGTTTGTAACACGCGCTCTTCAGACTTTCCAGAAGGATCTCCTATCATACCAGTACCTCCACCAATTAAGACGATAGGACGATGCCCATGTTCTTGGAATCGTCTTAATGTTAAAAAAGGTAACAAGTGACCAATATGTAAACTATCAGCTGTAGGGTCTGCACCGCAATATAAAGTGACCTGTTCCTTATTTAATAATTCTTCGATACCCTCTTCATCTGTTTGTTGATAAATTAACTTTAGTATTACCAGCAGAAGTATTGGCGTCAATTGTACGTTCGCTAGCTGAAATAATTCCTGATGTAACAGAATTTGCAAATTCTAATCCTAGAGGAT
>Ga0115846_100234_pt1 | contig 29461 bp, 29 predicted proteins | sample InSIn5gowninarea_2_FD_83860 | JGI IMG/M metagenome (GOLD analysis project Ga0115846, IMG submission 83860) | reverse complement strand
AGTCATTGACTGAAGCCTATCATTCGTACAGCTTCCGGGGTCGCAAGCGACTGACCGATCAACATGCTTACCTCACTGTCGATACCCTGAACAGTCTAAGTAGTAAGCATACATTACCTGGCTATGGTGTCGTTTGTCCTATGAAACGACTTTCAACCTCCAGGAAAGCTGACCTGCCAGAACACTCTAGAAAATCTAGTGCCTTGTGATTTGCGCAGGAGTTGGTTAACTTGTCTCCCATTCGACCGAGCAGTCCTACAATGCCGCCCTCAGGATGAACGCAAGTCCTTTTGCATGGCACAAGCAAACAACGAGTCGTCCTGGCTGGCCGAGACAGTGTTTACTGGACAATCACCATTATCGAACGTAGTGGAGAACCGCCTCGTATACCCCACGCGTTATCGTAGCTGAAGGCACAGCGCGCAACATATGTGGTGTAATCCCTCCATAAAACGCAAGGACCCCTTCTTCTTTCCAGATCGTTCGGGTACACTGAACCAGCGACGTATATTTGAGCTCTCCACTGGGCAGTGGAGCTTGACGTAAACGTGTCCGTATAACCTGTGATATCGTTGTGTCAATTGGTGTGCCGTGAAGACAAGTTGTGCGTTACTGACTTCGTGGGGATATGCGATCACCCCTGCAATGAGTTTGGCAATTGCTAGAGTCGAATGCTGTTTCTCTTTGCCTACATTGGCGAAGTCAATGAGCTCTCCCAACAAACACGGCGATGGACCAAAGGTTTTCAGCAACAGAAAACACTAAAAGGTAGAACAGGAAGAGGGATAGATCGGGAATTTGTTTGTTTGTGTTTCATAAAGGTTGAGGGATTACGGCGCTCAAATGGAATGGCAGCACCGATATGCAAGAAGGGAAAAGGCAGTGAAAACAATAACAACCGCCCTTGTATAAAGAAACTCCATGGAGAAAACGCCCTCTAAATGCACTTTCTGTTCATTCACCCAATGGTAGAGAAAGACTGCAAACCCGCAGTCTCACCAAACCAACAGCCCAAATGCGAGCAGTAAGAACAAGACCGCCAGAGTTAATTCGCCAGACCTCAGGTTCTCTGGTTGAAGAACCAACTGCTGCGTTTTGGGCCTTCTTGCTGTTGCTGTTGTTGGAGGCCGGCGAGTGTCGGGACCATGGGACCTTCTCCGCCCCCACCACGGAGCGGTTTTGCGATACGGCTGCCGAGTTGGCGTCCGAAGCCATTGGGGGCTGCACCTCCTGCGACGTTGATGTTGCCGTTGCGAGTGGCGGCGCTGACTTTGGCGGCCTCGAGGCGTTCTTTTACTGCAGTGAGCTGGGCTTCGAAGCTGTGAGTGTGTGTTAGCGGAAGTTTCATCGCGTCAAGATCAGTGTTGGCAACGTACCGATGATTGGCCTGCATAAGCTTCTCCTGGCTCTCACCAAGCAATTGCTCGAGACCGTGGATGCGTTCTCCTCGTGCCGCCAGCTTGCGATCAGCAATAGCTACCTCCTTCTTGAGTTGGGCGTTCTGCTCGACCAGCTGCCTTTGGACCTGGGTGAGTTGCTCCAAGTTGCGCTCAAGGAAGGCCAGCTTCTTCTGTTGCTGCTTGCTATTTGCTGAGCGCAAGACGCTGTTGTACTGTTCCCTTGTCGAGTCGAGCGAGATCTCAAGCTCAACGACACGCTCGCAACGGTTTTGCAGATCGCGCATCAAAGACTTCTTCATGGCATCGAAATCTGCCAGTTGTTGGTGCAACGACTTGGCGCCATTTGCTCCATTGACTGTTTGACGCCTCAAAGCTTCAACCTCGCTGCGCATACGGAGGTTCTCTTCTTGCTGACGAGCCAGGGCAGCGTTGAGGTCTGATGATCCTGTCTGGCCATCGGTATGCGATGCAAGTGACTCTTGCAGACGACGCTTGACATCCTCGACGTCGGCCTCTGAAAGATTTGTTTGCAGGAGCTCCTCGTACTGTTTTTGTACGGCCAAGAGCTTGTGCTCGAGAGCGCCTCCCTGGCTGGAGTGGTCGACCTGGCGAATGGCACCTTGTGTCTCAACCAATCTTTCTCTCAACTTCGACAGAGATTCCAGCCCAGGTGCCTCGCCCTTGGAGGTAGACTCAAGAAGGGCATCCAGTTGCTTGATGGCTTCTTGCACGCTGCGCTCATTCTCTGAGAAGACCTCATCTCCAAGATCGAAGCCAGCCATCATCTGAGCCATGCGTTCCTTCTTGAGCTTCTCCTTCTCGTCAATAACGGCCGATGTCTCACGTGCATTCATCTTCGCCTCCAGCAACTCCTTTCGTAGCTCATCAAGTTCGTTAGAAAGGTCGTTGTTGGCTTCCTTGAGACTGTCCATCATAATGGACTCCTCTTTGGTCTCGAAAGTAATGCGCTCGACCTGCATCTTCAAGCCTTCGACATCCCCAGCGAGCTTCTCGTTGTCCTTGTTCACACGGCCGTGTGTTTCTCTCAAATCGCGAAGCTCTTGTCGTGTATCTTGTAGGGCCTTCTCGGTTGTAGCAATAACAGACTCTTTCTCAGCAAGCTGATCTTGCAACTCATTCTCACGTCGCAAGAATTCTTCTCTCTCGTCTTTATCCATAGCAGTCGTTGGTGTACCAGCGCGTTCCAAATCCATTCTTGAGTCGGGCCTTGTCGAAGTGGGGGTTTCGGCACCCTTTCGTTGATCGCCGAGAAGCGATGGGGTGGCAGGACGAGGCGCAGATCTGACCGGACCATCTTTGAGAGTGGGAGTCCATTGCTCTTTCGGCACAGCTTGGCCCTTGCGCCAGGTGCCGACTTCGGATTCGAGGTTGGAGATGTAGGTTTCGAAACTTGAGACTTGAGACTGAGCTTTGCGGAGGAGAGCTTTGAGTTCGGCAGGGGAGAGTTCTTGATTGACCTTGGCCTTGTTCTTGATCGACTTGGCTCGCATACCGAAACGGAGGGTGGAGACGGTTTCAGAGTCGTTGTAACTCGAGGGCGAGCAGTTGATAATGAGGGTGGTGCGCGAATTACCACCAAGAGATTCTTGTAGGATACGGGTGAGTTTCGAGTCGCGGTAGGGGACGTGAGAGGATTTGCCGTCTGTCAGGGCGTTGATGACCATTCCGAGAGCACTGAGCGACTTGTTGATCTTCTTCGCTTCCTCCAAAGTCTGGCCACTTGCTCCTGTCTTTCCAACCTTTTCCGAACCAGCCAAATCGACCAAGAAGAGCTGACCCGACTTGACGCTTCCAGTCTCGACGTTCTTCTGACCGACGGTAATGACGAAGATGGAGTGGGAACGGGAGGACTCCTGGTTCATGTTTGTAGCAGCGACAGCACGAGACATGCCACCGCGCTCCAGGATTTGGTAGACCTCGTCGACGCTGCTGACATAGACTTCCATAAGACCCTTGACGTAGACACCGCGATTCTTCTCTTCGTGGATTGGCAGGTTGTCGTTTTGAGGAACGAGCAAATCGCGAATGCGTTCCATGTAGATTTCCATGTAGCTGACACGCACCGTGTACTCGATGTTGCTCTCGCTGGCCATGATGGATGCGAAGATCTGCTCAGTGATGCGCGGAATGACACCCTTGTGGTCGGGGCTGCCGATGTCTGAGCCCATCATGGTGTACGACTTTCCGGCACCTGTCTGACCGTAGGCAAAGACGGTTCCGTTGTAACCATTCAGGATATCGTCGACGGTGGGGCGGATGGAGAAGTCGAAGACGTCGGACTGGCGGCAGGCCATGTCGAAGACGCGGTCGAAGGTGAAGGCGCCGCCGCCGCCATCTCTTGACTGGACATTGCAAGTGTCGGGGCTCTCGAATTGGACTATCGGGGTACCTCCGCTGGCGAGTTCGACTTTGTTTTGCGGCCGGAAACGAGCAACGACTGTGGAAAGTTAGCTGAGTGCAAGGGTCGATGCGAGGGTCGAAGGTGGGTAGACGTGCCCTTGATAGAGTTGCTCCTGGTGGCTCGTTAGTACAGGCTTGTGATTGTTTGGTGGGGGGAGGCAGCGTCGACTCACGCCATGATGGCCTTGTTTGCGCAGGTCGTGGCCTGCTTGGTAGGGAATCGACTCTCTCGACCGAGGGGCAGGTACGAGTAGGCTGGCGACAGAGGGGCTAGCAAGTAGAAGCGGTCGTGTATGCAAGATGCACGCCCTCCGGTGCACGTCTGGAGAAGTTCGTGGTGGACCGTGAGTTGAATGAACAAGGGGCCCAGGGCCAAACTCAATTAAGCCTCACAGCAACCGCCGTTGTATACAAATAATGCCCGCTGCTTGAGAGGATGCTCGTTTTTCCTATCAACAACAATAGATGCACAGAGTGACAAGTAAGAATACGAGTCTTCCCTCGTCTCCGTACCTCTTGGACATTTGGCCAGCATTCAACTTTCTCCTTGGCCAAGCAGCCTCGGCCAGCCCCGGTTTCAGCGTTTCAGACCGAGTCAGCCCTATGTCAGCCTCTCGTGCACTTGAGCCTATATGCCGCTATGCGCTGTGCATGACCATGCCATCATTCTGCCTCTATTGGATCACTGCATCAGAACGATAGTAATATCTCAAGTTTGTGAGTGTCTGTATTTGACAAGGCCGAGATGATCCCAACAGCCTGTTCTTCCTTGCCCCCTTGTGTCATGTTTCGTGTCTTATGCGCAGTAAAATAACAGCAGAAATGCAGTCCCTGGTGAAACTCCTCATGTAGCGACGCCTTTGCCGAACGCCTCGCTGAACCATCATAGCACGTCTATAATCAAGTGCTAGTCCCTTAGTCTTCCCAGCTCTTCTCGACCGTCTCGCGCACTCTCTTGTAGTATTCCTTGCGGTTGTCCTTGTACAGATTCGACGCCTCGACGTTGGCTGGAGAGCTCGTGTTGGGGTCGTTGAGAAGACTGTCAACCATGTCAGCATGAACAAGGGACAGAAGAGCTGGCATGCGTACCTTTGAATACTGGTCAAGATGGCGGCGACATCATATGTGGGACTCCAGCGGTTTTGTAGGATGTCGAGACACAACTCGCCCGTGGCGTAGACATTGGGATGGAACATGGTGCTGATGAACTTGACGCCCGGAGGCTTGTTGGGGTATTGTTCCTCGAAGTGCATGACGAGTCTAAAGGTGCCGTCCTCGAAGGGTGTGTCTGAGGGTCCGATGATGACTGCGTTCCTGTGCGCTGGATGAGCACGTGTGTCCTCATAAAGTGTTCTAAAGCGAGGCTTACCATGTCATAACATTGTCGGCTATGGGCGAGGCCGAAACACCGGCGGGAGGGTCGGTTTGCATGCGCTGTGAAAGATAGCCGTTAGCTACAATCTTCGCCTCGAGATAGCCATCAAACTGTCCGTACCTTAAAGTCGCGCATCAAACGGCGGCGGGCTGAGGTAGACATGTTGACGACCGAAGTGCGGGATGCGAGGTGACTGATGAATGAAGCTCTGAGGAAAGTGCAGAAAGGCGGCGATGGGCAAGGACGGATGGTTCTTAGGGAAGGAGCTGTCCAGAGGAGGGGCAGAGGGACTGACGCTGACGCCACTCTTTGCGCCGTTGACAAACACTTTGCTGAAGATGAACACCCTGACCGAGGCCCGACATCCTTTTTGTATCCATCAACCCTTCGATTCTCAACAACCACGTGCACTTTGGACAGCTGCGTAGCAGCCACTAGATGCATCTCCTTCTCGTCGCTTTGCTACGCCAGTCAATATTTAATCAATTGCCCATCTCAATCCACTTCTCGATGCATCCCTCCGCTCGACTCGCTTGCATTTCTCACTCTTTCATCTCGCTCCATTTACCTTCTGCATGAGCAGTCGATCCTACTCTGGATCGCATCTTCCGCTTCCTCAAGGTCCGTCCATGGTCCCGACATGTCGGGATCCGATCGATCCCGCTACCGATCCATAGATTCTTGCTCCCCAGTCCATCTCTCCGGCATCCATCAGCTGTACGCGCAACCGCCGTATAGGCCTTACTCCTCTTCGGCTTCCACCTCCGACTTTATCCAGAATGTTTCAGTTGACTGCAACTTGTATAGAGGAATGAACTATAGAGTATGCAAGCCATCTTTTCTTACCATCTTCAGGCATCAATCCGTGATCCGACCGGACGAATTCGAGCCTCGTCGCACGGCTACGTACATGATGCTTGCTGCAGACCTGGCAGTTGAGATCTCTGGACTGGGATATCATAGGTCTCCCGAACTATGTAAATGCCACATCATCGTCTGACCCTGGATCCTGCATGCAGTGCTTACTCAACATCTCCACGTCGCTCGCCTAAGGGCATGATGTCCCAATGACTGAAGCCCTCGTTCTTGAGTTGTCTGAGCAGTTCATCATCTAAGCGAGTCTCCACTCGGCAGTCTTGCCAATGATGCGCGCTGCAATACCAATTGCTTCGAGTAAACAGTCGCACTCAACCCGCGCTCACTGACGCGCCTTTGTCATGCAGTCCATTCTGGCCAGTGAAGTAGACCTCCGTAATATGATGATTTGCCAAGAATAAGCGATACCAGGGATCGAGCCGCGGCATGGTATTGACATTCTTGGGCTCTCACATTTCGCAGTCATAACTGATGTTAGAAATTAATGGCTCTTTCAGGTTCTCAAAATGAGCCAAACGTATGGTATGGGAACTCTTAGCGTTACGCTATCTAGGTAAGCCCAGAAGCTCGAGGGATTCCAGCTGACGGTAAGCATTACACCGGTCCCGCGCTCGGCATATAAGATGTTCGCATCGCCCTTTGTGTTCATGCTCCATCATAGCCACTTTCCTTCTCATATTCGCAAGCAACATGACCGAACGCTCAGATATCGAGTTCAAGACCATTGATCATGTCACATTGCGAGGCTGGATTTTCAAACCGAAAGATGCACAAGGCAAATACCCTTGCCTGATAATTTCGCATGGCTTGACCTGCCTGAAAGAGATGTATCTGGACACATTGGCCGAACGTCTCACCTCCGTCCTGTCGATCGCTTGTTTGGTCTACGACCATCGCGGCTATGGGTCCAGCGATCAGAAGGAAAACGAGCCTCGTAACGAGATTGTCGGAACACAACAAGCTAGCGACCTCCAAGATGCCATGACCTATGCTCAATCTCGAGAAGATGTGGATGCATCGAAGATAGGTCTCTGGGGCTATTCTTACAGTGGTGGCCATTCGACTTGGGTCGCCGCTATTGATCGTCGCGTCAAGGCAGTCATAGCTGTGGCGCCTTTTTCCACAGGTGATATTCTCATAAATAATCTGAGAACGGACTTTGAGGACATGGTCCATGGAATGCTTGCTCAAGGTACTTGATGTCGAGCTTGGTCGGAATCTGGAAAAGGCTCACACTATACAGAACGACTGTCTAGAGCAGCAGGAAACGAGCCTGGAAAGATGCCAGTCATAGTAGAGAACCCAGTCGACCAAGCTGCACTACCGCATGCCGAAAGCTTTGCCTTCTTCTCTCCCTGGGTCGAGAAGATCGGCTGGAAAAACGAGCTGACCATCCGAAGGTTTGCAACAGACTTTCTTGAAGTCAAGATGTCTTGCTCACAATGCACATGACAGTTTCGAAAGCATAATAGAGTATTTCCCATCCGCTCGCATTCACCAAATCGGACCCACGCCGCTCTTGATGCAAGTACCGGAGAAAGATGTTGTTGGCGTTACAACAGCAATGCTCGAAGCATACAGTCGTGCCAGAGAGCCGAAGGAGTTGCAAATGCTTCCTGGTGGACACTTTAGCATATTCGAAGGCAAAGATTTCGAGACTCTGTTGGCCAAAGAGGTCGAGTTCTTGAAGAGAACCCTTCTCAGATAAACAGATTGCTGTTTTGGGGCTAGCCTTGTGCGGGGTAACCCTTCTGTTTATGGAGGCAGATCTTCGTTCGCCATCACACCTTCGACGTTGAACGCTCGAAAATGTATTATTTTCTTCTCAACATGATGGCCTAAAGTGTCTTCTGGGCTTCTTGCGTGCGAAACTCGTCCAAGACTGTGTTGGTTGAATCATTGTCCATCCCAAACATCATTCTAGGCCCCTTCCCCGCAAAATGTCGAGGGACACGGACGAAAAGTCAAAAGTAGTCGTCAAGAATTTTTGGCGACAACGACTTCCATCTTTTCTGCCATCAAGTCACATATCTCAATATACACATCAACACTGGAGTTGTTCGATCTCGCTCAACATCAACATTCTTCCAAACATTCATATCCATAATAAAGACTACACGTCTGTCTTTACATGTTGTAATCTCGAGTACATCATGGCCACCGAAGAGCGTAGCTTCAAGACACAGGATTTTACTGTACCATCGAATGCATCCGGCGAAACTATTCAAGTTCGCATTAGCGAGCCCAATCTCACCTCGGAGAACTTAGGCCTGGAGACCTGGGCCGCCTCTCACATTCTGGCCTCTCAACTCCACCACATCGGTCCAAAGATCCAATTTCCCACCCCTAGCTCAGACGTCCTCCCTATTCTTGAACTCGGTGCTGGCACAGGTCTGGTCGGTGTTACAGCGGCCACGTTATGGAAACAACCGGTTGTGCTTACCGATTTGGCACCGTTGGTTCCTGCTTTGGACGCCAACATTGATCTCAACTCTGAGGGCCTGAGGACCGCAAACACGCATATGGAGGCTGGAACTTTGGACTGGAAACATCCGACCACCTTGATCGTCAAGGACCAGCAGCAACCTCAAACACAGGCTCACGTCATTTTTGCTGCGGACACTATCTACTCAGAAGAGCATCCTGAGTTGCTGGCCAATGTCATCTTGAAATGGTTGGTGAAAGACAAGGAGGCCAGATTTATTATCGCCTACCCGCTGAGAGTTTGCTACATCGACTATATCAGAGAGATGTGGGAGAGACTTGAGGAGGGCGGTATGGAGGCTTTCGAAGAGGGAAGAGAAGAAGCCAGTCAAGATTTGTTCAATGACGAGAGATTGGTCGAATGGAGCGTCTGGAGATGGAAGGATATTTGAGCTCGACGCCGATCAAGGAACATATGATGGTCGAAATCTAAGTGTTGCTGATATTCCAGGTTGGACCAATCTGATCACTTTGTTTGCGCGCTTCTCATGACTTTGTGTACAAACAATCACTTTCAAAATCCTTGATACAATTCCGCTTTCACTTCGTTCACAAGCGCCCTTTCACATCTCATTTGCGCTTCTGACTTCCTTCACACCCCATCAGCGGTTCTGGTTTCCTTCACACTTCTCAAACAACCACCTTATCTTTTTGTCTTTCCACAATCACACCTCCAACACACCACCGATCTTTGACCAAATCTCACCACAGCGTGAACCCATCACAATCATGCCTTACTCTAGGTAACACATTGAGCCTCGCACCCAACATACATCACTGACCTACCTTCCAGACCCAAAGACCACAACTGCACCGAGGGCAAAAAGCCCGTCGCCTGCAAATGCGCCATTAAAAAGTCCAAGGCCAAGCCTACCGAAGACACCCCCAACAACGAACTCACCACCGTACGCCCCCCGCCCTCCACCCTCCCCCAAGACCGCTTCACTCACCTCACTCCTCCACAGCTCAAAAACACAATCCTCCACCGCAACCAAAACATCGAGTTCTACAAGACCCTCTACGCCGAATACATCGAGAGCATCCAAGAACACATCACACCCTACATTCGCAACCAGCTCAAGCATGAAGAAGAGGGCAGAGGTCTGCGCAAGGGAAGTGTGTTTCAGATGCACTTGATGATGAACCTGAGGATCAGAGTGCAGAGTGTTATGGACACTATTGCTAGGTGGGAGGGGGAGAATGCTGTGGATGAGGAGAAGTTGAAGAAGATGGAGAAGGGTGAGAATGGAGTGGATGAGGAGGAAGAGGGATGATGAAGAAAAGAGATCGACGGTTGTCGACTTTGTGGGCCATTGGATGCGAATGAACAACGAGAGAGGTAGGGAGGGGACAGAGATGACAAACCTCGAGGCGCTTTGAAAAGAATGAAATCTCCAAGAGTCATTTGGATGAAAGCAGTGGAAAGAATCAATCGCCCTCAGCTACTGGAGACTCTGACTTAATAATTCCATGCAATAAATTCGACAGACAGTCGAAAGAAAGAGCAATCAAGCATCCAAACTTCGTCGGAAGGTGCACCCGAGCCTCCGCTTCAACCTTCCTTGCTTAATTCTCTCCACCTCTCGAGAAATCAACAGAGGTGCTTTCATTTCCACCTCACGTCACACGAAAACTATCACATCCATCTTTGCAGTCCTCATCTACTGAACATGTTATCGATACTCTCGCTCGAGCTGAGATGATGCGATGCATGTTACGGATGCGCATGCAGCTGCTGCGGCTTACTGCTACGTGATAGCCAATATTGACAGCGAATCATCGATGATTGTTGCAGGCCGACGTGCATACGCCACCACTCTTCGAGGCTATGCGAGTAAGAGCCGATGAGTCCTTTCGGTCTGCTTCCCCAATTGTCTCTGATCTCATCATGCCATGAGACAGTCGTTTTTGAGCATATCCATCGCATTTGTCTGCGATTCCATGATCCGTCATGGCCTCGGATCTCTCGAAATACACCATCGGCTGGATTACCGCGCTTCCTATCGAGCTGGCAGCTGCCACCGTCATGCTTGACGAAGAACACCCCGAACCACCTCTGGACGAACACGACACAACGCTATATACGTTCGGAAGTATAGGGAGACACAACGTGGTAATTGCTTGCCTGCCAGGTGGTCAAACGGGACTCAGTGCAGCGACCGCTGCTGCCATACAAATGAGTAACAAGTTCAAATTCGTCAAACACGGTTTCATGGTGGGCATCGGTGGAGGTGTGCCAAGTGAGAAGGCCGACATTCGTCTGGGCGACGTGGTCGTTAGTCTGCCCAACGAAGATAATGGTGGCGTCGTGCAATACGATTTTGGGAGGGCCGAAGCTGGTGGAAGGTTTCATCCGACGGGACATCTTAACACGCCTCCAAAACTCCTTCTCGCTGTTGTCAATCTAGCTCGATCCAATTGTATCCTGGGGAGAAGCAAGCACGCTACGCATTTGGAAAATTTCAGCGAGGATGTATTCTGTCGCAGCAGCGCCGGGCCGGATATGCTCTTCCAGCCTGCGTACAGCCACGCCGGAAGAGCCACCTGCAAAGATTGCAATTCTGAGATGTTGGTCAAGAGAACACCGAGAATCTCTGAAGAGCCATCTGATAGGGCATTTCCTGTCAGAATTCACTTCGGGACCATTGCTTCTGGCAACCAGGTTATCAAAGATGCAAGAAAAAGAGATGAGATATCGGAACGACTTGGCGGACACATTCTTTGTTTCGAAATGGAAGCAGCAGGTCTCATGAACATCTTTCCGTGCTTAGTTGTCAGAGGCATATGCGATTATGCGGACTCCCACAAGCAAGATAGATGGCAAGGATATGCTGCCGCTACCGCCGCTGCATATGCGAAGGAGCTAATCCTCTTGATTCCAACAGCGCATGCCTCATCTTCAGTTTCGATCAGACTACTCGAATCAGCATCATCTGCTGAAAAAGGTCAGTAAGGGTCTTATTGTTCTCGCTTATGGCACTCACAGTCCTAAATTCTGACGAAAGCTCCCTGGTGCTTGTCAACATTTACTTTGGAAACTGACACATATCCTTCTCTCAGTACATTTTTATGTTCGGTTCGACAGAAATACAAATTTCGTCGGACGAGATAGTATACTACTTCACCTGGCTAAGCTGATGAGCCCACTCAGCCCGAACACTCGTGCCGCTATCTGGGGACTAGGTGGATGTGGTAAAACTGCAGTGGCGCTCGAATTTGTTTATCGTGTGCATACCCGCGAGCCCCATCGTACAATTTTCTGGATACGCGCCTCTGATCGAGATCATTACAAGAAGGCCTTTCGAGATATCGCAATACTATACGGAATCCCTGGAGCTCGCGACCTAGAGAAGGATATCCTGGATGCAGTCAGAACAAAGCTGGCCGATAAAAATACCCCAAGGTGGTTGATTGTCCTAGACAACGTGGATGATCCTGACGTTTTGCTTTCTGAAGGTGATTCCGGCGAACAGCGGCTCAGGGATTACATACCATCTAGAGCTGGGTGCAAAGTCCTGTTTACCACTCGGGACAAGCAGGCCGCTCATCGACTTATCGGGACCTCTGGCCCGGTTCTGGAGGTCGAGTCTTTTGGTCATGTCGAGGCCCAGCAGCTGCTCGTGACTATTGTTTCGGATGCAGAATTCGCCAAGGATGGCTGTATCGAACGCCTCTTGATTGAGCTCACTTACCTCCCCCTGGCTATAGTACAAGCCGCTGCATTCATTCGAGAGAATGATATCGACGTTGAGGAATACCTCAGCCTTCTTCGTGAGCAAGACGCGGAAGATGAGTCGACCGATGTCCTGGGCCAGGAGTTTGAGGACGAAAGCCGCTACCCTCGGATTGGAAATGCCCTCACCAAAACTTGGCACATCTCTTTCAAGCAGTTGGAACGTCAGAATTATCTCGCGTTCGAATGTCTAAAACATCTGGCTTGTCTTGGATGTTCAGACATTCCTGAAACATTGATCATGCCTCTCAAAGATGTTCCACGTCTCGGGCGTGTCAAGGTCATTGGAACTTTGGTTGGGTACCAGTTTTTAGTACGCCAACGCCAGGGAGACCTGTTCGATACACATCGTCTGATCCACTTGGCTACCAAGCGCTGGCTGTGGTCAAAATCTGCTTGGAAGACTTGCGTCCAGAGCGCAGTAGACATACTCTGCCAAAGAATACCACATGGCGGTTACCAGAAGTACAATGTGTACAGCAGGTACCTACCACATGGCATCTGTCTTCTTGGTCATTTTGGCAACAAAAACATGGAAGAGACGGAGGCTAGCATTGATCTAATGAGCCAAATTGCCGCATGCCAACGCGATCTCGGCGACCACAGTGGCGCGGAGAGATCGCATCGAGCAGTCCTTCTATGGCGTGGAACTCACTCGAAAAAACACGAAAGGAAAACGCTACAGTCAATGCAGGATGTTGGCCAAGACTTGATGATGAAAGGGCAGTACGAAGATGCCGAGCTTGTGCACCGCAAAACTTTTAGACTAAGATTTCAGCACCTCGGCCCCGCTGACGCTGAAACGTTAACCAGCATGCGTAACATCGCAGAAGCGCTGGGGTTTCAAGGAAAATGGGAGGAGTATGAGATCCTCAGCATCGAGCTGGCGAAACTTAGCCGGGCGTGGCTAGGCATGGCGCACACGGTCACTCTGTCTTGCTTGAAAGCCCTCTCGATCTGTTACTGTCGCCGCCGCTGGTTCAAACTTGCTGAGAAGCTTGCTAGAGACGTTGTCGATGGCAGAAAGCAAGCCGATCGACTTGGTGAGGTACACCCTTCTACATTAAAAGGCATCAGCCACTTGGCTTTAGTTCTTGGATACAGTGGGAAATGGGAGGAAGCAGGGGAACAAGAGCTCCGCGCTAGCATGCTGCTGGAGGACATCCTTGGTCCAAGGCATCCGGACACGTTAACATCTAAGTGTAACCTGGCGAGGATCTGGGTACACTTGGACATGCCGGCTGCGGAGAAATTATTCCAGGATATATATGAGGTGCGATTAGATGTATTGGGACATGATCACCCAGACACGTTAAAAAGTCTGAACTACGTCTCAAGATTCTGCAAACACCACGGCCTGACTGACACAGCCAGACTTGGACTTGTGAATGCGCTGAGTCCAAAGCAGCTGGTATCGACTGACTGGTGGAACGAGAGCGATCCGTTGGATTCTGTTTCGGAGTTGAATATGCGACTCTCAAAGTTACCCCCCCTTAGAGAACATCCGAACTCTGTTGAGCCATTAACAAAAGTTGACGACGAAGAGATCGCAATAATTGAATGGTCGTTACCCCGGGCCCGAACTGATCGGACCAAATTTGTGTGGAGTAAGTCCGAACACGATGCAACCTACTGGATTCCTCTCTCAGTGCTAGAAGGTCTGTTGGAAAATCTTGAGCTGATAGATGCGACTGAAAACTGGAGCTGGTTCAAAAGAAATTCTCCCGGTCTCCAATCTCTGCCAAGCCATAGCCTGACACCCAAACATCCTCAGAACACGAGTTCATGGCAGCCAGGAGATTTGGTCAGCGAGGTCATCGATGATAGGCCAATACGAAGATATGGTGTTGACGCAGGCTCGAGGTCAAGCGCACATTCAATATTCCGAGCTACTCTGATAAGTGCAAGAACCTCTGCAAACCGCGACTGAGTTCAGGTCTGATGACTATCAAAAGCTTAGAGAGAACCAACTGAAATATTCAAGAGTTGTGAAGCGTGAGCCAGATCCTGACATCCTGTCAGAATCCGCATGATATTATTTTCTCACCATTTCAGGTGCAGCCTCCTAGCGTGTAGTTTCGTCGGTAATAATTTCTTATCACAGTGGTTCTCCCTCTTAATATGGAAACAATTATCAGAATGACTACATCATTCTGTGCCTACTTTTTGAATGTAAGCGTCTCCAACACTGTCTGAGATCACGATTGTACAAGGGACTCTGATATGTTTTGCGATAAAATTTGCGGATGGCCTGCCTTTTTTCTCCGGATGGGTCCATCGATAGTCTACCGCGAGCTTCGCATCCAGAAAGCTTACGATTGCTGGCAAGCAAAGAGCGAAGATAAGTTAAATGACCCAACAATGCCGTAGAGCCAAAATAGCTGAATCAGATTATGTGCTGAAGCTCAAGAAGTGCCCCCAAATTCTGCTCGCTATCAAGCTCATGTTCAACAAGCATACAACACACCTCCCCTTGTCTCCAAAAATGCCCGTGATAACCCATAGTAATGCACCAATCCAGCAATCAACACAGCAACATGCATAATTTGATGCGAATGTCCCACAAGATCGAATCTACCAGGAAACTTTACCTCAGGAAACTGCCATCACGTTAGCACACCATGTCTCTTTTGCTTCATAAATGTTCTTAGGGAAGCAACGAAGCAACATACGCGGAAAGCATAAGCAGTACAGCCAATGAAGTTGAACAACGCCATCAAGCCCATCCACTCTAATGCCAATCGCTTTCTCTGCATCATGAAGCCGTAGAGGTAAATTCCGTGGACGATGAAGACGATGGCGAAGAGTCCTAGACTTAGGTATGTGAGTGCTCTAGCAGTCCTGTAGGCGGGTTTGATGAACATGGGTCCGAGAATAAATGTGATGCAGCTGGATGCACTGGCAGAGCTCTGATTAAATCATCAGTAACAAGGAAAGGATTGCAAATGATTTGAGCATACCAGGAACCAGTGCAGACTTCGTAGATGAGAATTACAAACGAAGGCGAAATGTATGGATGCGAGACTTGCGCCCCACATGAGCAGGACGATGCCACAGCAGTCGACTCTGTTGTAGATGCCATGTATATGTTGACTGTGATTGCCTACGGTGTGGAAGCTGTCCCATGTCAGCTTGAGTCAGTGTAAAACCTGAGGAATTTGCGTACAGTGCTGAACATGCGAAGCAAGCTGCGACTCCTGCGAAGTATATCAAGAACACTACGCCATCTATGGGTTGTGCTTCTGGTACGGTTTGATATAGGGTGATGTAGAAATGGAGTGGAAGGATAATAGAAAAGATGATGGCTCCGATAGAATGCGAGTGTATGTTGACTGAATCCAGGTCAGCTTTCATCTCGATTTGATTGCCTTGGATAAGAATCACCAGTTTCATTATGCCAATCGAACATGCTCTCCAGTGATTGCGTCCATGATCCGGTCAATGGCCTTGATGAAAATCAGATTTACCAACATCGCGATGTTCTTGATATCGTCTTACCGGTATCCTGTGCGGATATGCTCGTTGTATCTTGAAAAGTGTCAGTATTGTTTCCCTTACATCGTTCCTTCCTATAAGGGCAAACGCACTTTTGCCAGGACGCTAGTGACAAAACATGGTTAGTCAAACTTCATCTTCGGCCAATGACTCCAAGTGACGTACGAATTTCGTCAAATGAGAGCAGTCTGCCATTGCCAACATCTTCTCCGCTAGAAACAATAGGTGTCTTCTCTGTCGTCTTCTCCATGTTTGGTGGTATGTAAGGAAAAGTGAGGTTGCAGTGATGATATTAATAGTAGTTGAGCCGCAAAATTCAGGGAACGAGACGCGGTCGTCAGCCACACGTACTTGACCAGTCAGAGTTGCGAAGACTGAACGTCATCGTGCTTTTCAAGAGAACGGTCACAAGGTCGGAAAAGATGGAGCTCAAAAAGCACATGGAGGGATGATCTGTCCTCGAGGAACGTGTCAACAACGGCATGCATTCCGCGTGCCTCTTGACCTCTGACGCTGGTGACGGCAATGTGAGAGCAGTGGTAAAAGCAACATCAATGGCTTGTGCTGGTTTTCCTAGCCCTCTTTTAGACTGGTTTTGGTTGTACAATGACTCCAAGCAGGGCCAATGCTCGGCCAAGCGGAAGGGAGTGACTCTCGAGCAAATACTTTCGCAACCGAAACCTGTCACACGGCAAGAGGAAAGCTGTGCCAATCCTTCCGCCAGTCTCCCTCAGTCCCTGCGGGCACAGGCCAGACCTTGCGGAATACAGCTTCCGCTTGTGTCTTGAGATTCTTTGGTAATCGACACTTTTTCCCTGGACGTTCGGCTTGAAGCTGATTGACTGTCAACAAACTTGAGCCTAAACCTGGATATCGGCGTTGAACCAGCCATGATCGCTCAATATGTTGCATGACAGCCGACCAATCTGCACTGAAACGAAACAGTGACAGTCCAAAGTCACAACCACCATGGGGACGTATTTCTAGTCGTTCCAGAGGCAGTGACCGAGCGGGCTTTGCATTCTGTATGGTGAAAAATATGGCCTGTGCCAGCTTCGCATCCACAGCACTGTTGATAAGGGCATCTCTGATATGTAAAGAACGAACGTGTGCGTCTCGTGTTCTCGTATCAGTCGCCCAGATTCGTTGCCAAAAGTCAACAATCGAGTCTTCTGGCACTGCCAAGGAGTAAGTCTCGTCAGAAGGTGATTGATGATTCTCCCGGTGAGACAGCACACCAAAAGCGCAATCTAGCCTCAATACGATGCTCTGGAGCTTTGGCATTGATCCAAATATCTTGTAAATACTGACTTCGTCCGAGTTGCCTTTAGTACGCTTGATGTTGATACTCAAGCGTTCAAGGAGTGGTAGTGGAGTTTCAGCCAATATCATCAAGTGCTCCAGGTCGAAAGCACTATTGTAACTCTCTTCAGGTTCCAGCGCCAATCGCCTCAGCGTGGGTGCGTGATGACGTATCCAGTCCTTGAATTGTCTGGGATCAGTCTCGCCGGTAAGTATGAGACCTTTCAGAGGCGGAAGACTCCATAGAAATTCGACCAAGGTTGATGGCTTCAATGCCATAGACACGCCATGAAGGCCCATATTGAGTGTTTCCAAAGAAGCAAACGAGCAGTTTTTGGTCATCCAATCCAGCGCCTCCCAGTCTACACTGCGTCCTGTCTTGAGTATCCGTAGGGAGGAAAACCTTGTGACTTTACTCCACATCGTGATATCATCACATCGGATTTCAGATGCAGTAGAGCCTGTGGACTCATACTCGCTAGATAGATCCAGAGTTGTTATGGCAGCAATGTTATAACGCATTACAGGTCCTTCTGAGTCAAACAGCGGCAATTCAAACTCTCCCGGACCAGGTTGGTGCACTAATCTTTTTGCCCAATATTGGTGCCATATCGGATGCCTTGCAGTCGTCAAATGGCTAGATAGTTTTCCGATTGTGGCCAGGCTCACTCGGATTCCGTACCATCCGCGAATTCCTCTTGCGCTCAAGCTCTCACCGCAGAGGTCGTACTCTCCATCAAGGGGCAGCGATGCTTCATACATGAATGCTGACGTCGCTATAGGCCGCTCGTGTGGGTCCAAGGTCTTGTCTGTATTGAGTCGCACTCCTGCCATGTGTAATCGACAGCCGTAGTGGTGACGATTTAGTGATTGCAAGATGCAAGGTGGCAAGTCATGTTGCTCCCATTCTAGGTCCAACAAAGGTGGCATCTCAGTCAGTATATCTGCAAGCGGCTGCCACGCCAGATTGTTCAATTGTGCTCTTTGGAGATTACTGAGCTTCGATCTCTTGCCGCTTGATTCGTCCAGTGATTTGCGTCCTCTGATCGAGATGCAACGCACGCGTCCATCGCGGCTCAACCGATTGTTGAGGATATGCCTGAGTTTATTGACACTATCTTGAACCTGGTCACGCCTGACGATTCTGAGCGGAACGGTATGCCAGAGCGGTTGAGATGATGTTGCCAAACAGAGCTTGCTGACTTGTGAAAAGGAAATCAGGTTACGAGATTGGTTGCCGGCAATGAGTTCACAAATGTGCTCGAGTAATTCAAATGGAAGATCCTGTAGGCCTGGCATTGTGATGTTGGTAAGCGCACTTTTCGGTGTCGGATTCGTGCTGCCACTGGCAGCCAGCTTCGGAAAGTGCTGTGCCGGAGATGTTTCGAGTTTCCGCATGTGAGTCACCTCCAATACCGAATGTTGATTGGCCGTCCGTGTTAGTCAACATACATATCATGCTTCAAGCCAGTTGATAGTGCGATGCTTGCATACTGCACACACAATACGAGGGCCACCACGATCGATCATAGTTGATGGACATGGTCGCTTCGATGGGGGCAAGATCGAGCCTGCTGCCTGCGCAACTGCTCTGCATGATTACGTCCCACGCCATCTCTCTGCTCACACTTGGCAAGATCTTGGATTACAAAGCAACCAGTACATCGTTTTAGATCGGAGTGGAATTAGTTCCTATTTCATTACAAAGCGAAAGAGTGGAAATAAAGCGAAGTCAAAGCGCTTGCGCAGACGCAAGAGCAACCAACGCGACGAAATCCTCGGCCGAGACCACGTCCCCGCCCATGGCATACTCGACCTTTCCGAAAGTTCAGTGTGTTCATAGTCTTTCATAACGCGAGTAAACCCACCCTTATAATTTACTCTCTTCTAAAAGGCCATTGAGCCTTCCACTCCTCGGCTTCCTCGGCGTTCTTTGCGTATTCGCCAATCATCAGTGCTTCCAATGTTGCCAACACGTTGAGTGCTGCATAATACTGGTCGTCTGTTGTTAGCAGCAGCTCCTCTTTTTCATCGTCATTTATCATATGAAGTTCAATAAGCGACTCTCGCAGCGATTTCATCAGCATGACGCCCTTGCGCACTCCTAGAATCTCAATGACGATGGATTGCTTTTCTTCGTCGGACAACTCGATGGGAAAAGCCATACCTTGGGCGCGAGGTAGAGTTTCCCATTCGTGCTCCAGCATCATAATCGCAAAGAGGAAACATGTCTCGCTCACATCGAATAGGGTGAAAGGAAACGTGGATGCATGGACTACTGGGTCTTCGCATATCTCGAGGCATTGGAGAGCCTTTGAAGACCGGTCCTTTAGGTGGGACATGTAAAGGCAGCGGAGATCTCGTCGAAGTTGTAGAGAGTGCGCTTCTTCTTGCTCTTTCCATCGTATCTTGTAATCTGATGGCAGTGATGGATCATCATCACAGTCTGGCTCAGATTGTTGGGGGTGGAACCAGCCAGGTTCTAGCCGATGGAAGTGGAAAGGCAGTATCGCTGTTGTTTGCCAGCCTATGATCCCCACGATCTTGGCTGAATTGTTGGGATCCACGAATATGTGCCGATTTTTCACGTCGCAATGCGATATGTGTGGAGCGCTGAATGAGAGATCTGGAGGGATCATGAAGTGATAAATTTCGAGATAAGCATTGAGAGCGCGTATCTTTGTCTCATATGACGGCTGATATAGACCTGGGCCATATATACCGGTCGCAGGCGAGATGGGAGCAGTGTGTTCTAGGCGAGCAAGTCCGCGCTCTACTATGGCAGTGTGGAACTCTCCTAGAGAGCTCCCTGACGATAACATCAGCTTGCAGCAACCATGTGTTATATGTAAGCACTCACATGGACCATTGTTTTGTCTCTTTGTGTCTCGCGTCTTGTCCAGATAGTCGTAATGGTAGAAAGGACCAACAACGAATCTTTTGTCCGATATCTGAACTCCTGAGCTGTCGGTGTATCGCAAAGCGGGAAGACAGTGGCGTTCAAGGTCCCGGGCGAAGTAGAGACAGCCATATTGTTCGAATGTCAAACAAGACCACGCGTGTACATGCTCGGCAATTGATTTGACGACTTGAGACATTTCTGGTGAGTCCAATGGCAGCGAGGCTTCCTCCAAAGTAATACCTTCTACCTTTTCCATGATGATGAATTCTGCGCCAACGAGAGTCTCGTGTGCCCTTGAGCTCCATGCATACACCTCTGGGAGTGGAGTCCCAATGACTTCGCGCATCTTCTCATGATCAGTCTCTAAACACAGTGCCAGTGGCTAACACCGATTACTCACAAACTTCATTGTCGCTACTTCGCTTGCCGTAGTGAAGTGAGGGCGGCCAGCGTTTGGATTGGGGATCTTAGCAACGACTTGCTTGCCGTTATCCATCGATAACAGCAAGATCCTGTTGCACGTACCATCGGGCAGTTTCTCAATGTGGTTGCAGTGCGTTGCGCCAACAGCCTGAGCTGCAATTCTCATCAGCTCGTACACGTTGAAGGTGCGATGGCGACGCTTCAGCTCAAGCTTTTCGTCGCAGAGGAAACGACCACGCGTAAAGTTGAAGAATTCGTGGTCAATGTCGAATGCTGAACATATCAGTCGCACAAGCGCTTTCCCTGTTTGGTAGCATACTTACAAGGAGCGGGGGCTGCGTGATTGGAAGACAGTGTCTGACTGAAGTAGCGCACGCCCTGTAGTGCTATGGCTGACACGCATCTCTGGCGGGACTGTGCAAAGACCTTTACATGGAGGACACTCGCCGAAGCAGAACTGTAACACTTGCGGACGACCGATCTGTACATGATGGAGATGTGTTGCACCGCACCTTTCGCCAGCGGATGTTCCTCTTGTCGTCAGAATCAACTGTCGTTGAAATGGCTAGAGTGCTCGTGGGCGCCACAAGGAGGGTTCCAACGCGACTGCGTCAATTTTCCCGTCGCCCTTCTGATACAGCTTAAGCGCGAAAGTTCGTGAAGTCGCTTGCAAACAATGCTCGTTTGTTGATAGGACAAACAACGACGGGGAGCGAGCTGCAGCGCGCCAGTGCGCGCCTTGATGTCATGTTGCACAACATCTTGTGTCGACTCACCCTGCATATTCCATCTCGAAGAAAGATCTGCCAACCACAGGTACTTTTAGCATCTTTCGTGAGCATCAAAAGTACCACAGTGTTGTGTCTAGGAGAAAGAAGATGCACCCCCGAACTCCGAAAGATATATTGCCGATGACGTTTGCTCCACCAAGAATGCTCTCCAACATTCGGAGCTCGCTCTTCTACCCGAATATCCGATAAACACATAAATATCTCAGATAAGCACTGCAAAGAAACTCTTTTCCCCTTGGTACTCTTTTGTGCATCATATTGCAAAATGACTGATATCTACCAACGGAACAATCTGTTCTCAGTCGATGGTCTTGTGGCAGTAATTACGGGAGGTGCCACGGGTATTTATGAAAATCACACTATACCAATCAGACAAAACTGACAAACCACAGGCATCGGTCTGATGATGACGAAAGCCCTAGCATCAAACGGAGCAAAAAGAATCTACATCATCGGTCGCCGCAAAGACAAACTCGAAGAAGCCGCATCTCACAACCCCTCCGTCATCATCCCAGTCGTCGGCGATGTGACTTCCAAAGACACCTTGAAACAAATCGCCGCACGCGTAGAATCAGAAGTCGGATACATCCATCTCCTAATCTGCAACAGTGGAGCCATGGGTCCAGCAACAGGCCTCAACAACAAAAACGTCAGCATTGCAGAATACGCAACCGCCGCTATGAATCAATCCTGGGATGCGGTGGCTTCTACATTCGATATCAATGTCACAGCTGTTTTGTTTACAGCATATGCGTTTTTGGAATTGTTGGATAAGGGTAATAAAAACCCAGTCGCGAGCAAGACGAAGAGTCAAATCTTGGTTACGGGAAGTATTGCTGGCTTCTCGAAACAGCCTAATCAGAGCATGGCGTATAAGGCCAGCAAAGCTGCTGTTTTGCACATAGCGAAGAATTTGTCAAGCGAATTGTGGCCGTTTGACATTAGGTGTAATGCACTTGCACCTGGTCGTAAGTTTTGCATTCAGAAGTGACGTGTTCGAGGCTGAATGATGGGATGGCAGTGTTTCCTTCGGAGTTGGCTACTAGCTTGATCTCCCATGCGACAATGGATCCAAGAGAAGAAGGTGCATTCGACAAGTCATATATCCCGGCTGAGAGAACCGGAGATGAGGAAGATATGGCAGGCGCTATCCTCTTCCTTACTTCCAGAGCCGGTGCATATCTCAACGGAAACGTTCTGCTGATTGTAAGTCGACCTGCCTCCAGTAAACTTGTTAACATCGCTGATCATTGATAGGATGGAGGGCGCCTCAATATTATGCCCAACAGCTACTAGAGTATGCTTGAATATTGTGGTCTGCTGCATATATGCACAACATAAAGTTGTATTCAAAGCATTAAGCGACAATATTCATGTCAGTGGTTATAGAGGCGTATCGTTACCTCGTCAGCCTCTTACCCAAAGCTCCTGTCCTTTTACCCAGCTCTTCCTCGTCCACTATGTTCCCCATACCAATATTCGGCGGTGACGGGCTCAAAAGTGCTTCCTCCCTCTCAACAGTCGTAACAATAGTTCTGACGACTTTGTCTTTCCTCGTCGGCAACTGCATCTCGATATCTCCATGTGTAGTTTGCTCGGATGGTCGTGACTCTCCCGACTGCATACGATGCCATTGATCCACGTTCCCGCTGAACCTTGCTGACTTTGGTCGACTGCGCCATCTTGTGGGGTGCAGAGCGGCGAGCATTGGTCTGTACATGGCTCTTTGCTGTGCTGTTGTTCCGAAAAGCAAGAAAGCGAGGAGACTTGCTGTAACACCTGGAAGATAGTTGAGCACGTCGACCACTGATGCGCGGATGCCAAAGTCCGGTGCGCCTGCGATCTTTGCGTTTTTCGTCTTGTGATATCTGTTGATCTCAAAAGAGATGAGAAAGATCTCAAAGCCACTGCAACAAACGTTAGAATGCTTGACTTGTCGAAGAAGTAAGAATTATATCTTACCTCAAAATCAGAAACGCAATGGAGAAGCGGACGACCAGCCATCCATCAACACGGGCCTTGAGTCCTTTCGGTCCCGAGCGACCAATCCGACTGGTTGTGGCATCACCTGTCACTACGCTGCCGGCTGGATATGATTTGGAGGCAGATGCATAGCTGTCGAATCCTATCTTGGCTCGCAGGTATTTGAACAAAATGAGGATGACGCAAATGGCACCAACAGCAAAGCTGACAAGCACTATCACGAATTAGTTCTATCTCATAGTGCTGACCAACACGGTTGATAACATACTCAGTAGGTTCATCAAGATCAAGGTGCCAATGAATCCAGCATTGACCTGGAAGCCCTTGCGGAGGGCAGAAAACAAGGCTGGCAGTACAATTGCAAGGACCTTGGAAGCCCAGCTGATGTGGCTCTGCCATCGTTGAAGCCATCTTGGGCGAATGTTCCAGACACTAAAGACCAGCGCGATAGCCCTAGGTTTGTTAGAACCATATTTCTTAGGACGACATAGATGACCCACCAGAAGAGCATGGTCACTGAGTCGACATTATAGAAGTACAAGATTGTCCAGAATAAGACAGCATTGAAGCCTCGAGACAGGGGACCCAACGCCAGCGCCGGATTGCCCTTGACGATGATGGACTGCTCATATTGCTGGATTCTCAAATCATGCCAGTTGGCAATGTAGTTACACTGCTGGATGATTGAGACTATTGTCGTACATGTCGTGGCAAGAGCAAACAATATAACGTCTTTTGGAAGGTTAGCAACAGCAGGTACGAAAAGGCGTGAACAGACTCACAATTGAATCCATCCCTAGTCCTATGTAGGACAGTCACAAGCAGTACTCCAAGGGAAAGACAAAAGAAAGAATAGATCAACACAGGAATAGCAGCAGCAAGCACCTCATGAGGCATATTCTGGGGTTCATTACTCATGCTCGCCGAGTCAATGTAGAGATTATATGAAAAGAAGAGTGGTATAAGTCTTGGGGGTCCCCTCAGGTCATGAAGATTGACCCAAAGCAATGCAAAAGGTCAAGGCTTTGAGCAAAAAGGGAGGGTGGAGGCTGTTGCATCCGAATAGATGGGTCTCTTGAGGAATCGTTACTTTTTACAATTTAGGTGAACGGACACCATTGATCGAAAAGGGTGGCTTGAAAGCCTGTCTACAATCTTGAAACCCTTGCGGGTTGGGGACTTCACCAACCTAGAATGTCTAGTCGAGGTGAAACCCTTCCAGATCCACTTTACTACAATGGCGTGGCATGATGATGGAGATGCGGTTGTTAGGTAGGCTACGGCAGATTGCTGTATAGTGCCCGGTGGCTGATAGACCCCTCGCCTAGTCTTTCGTTATGGAGATTGATTTATGCCGGTAGCGAGCCGAGACTTCGTACAGCCATGAATGCTGTTTAGGCAGGCGAAAAGCATGTTTTATGGCGGGAGACCGTTGGCTTCTGTAGCGCACGTATCTTCTTGCAGTGGTAGATTATCGACAGCAAGTAGGCATTGAAGCGATAAAGCAGGCCCAAGGCGTTCTTGCACACAGGTCTCAATATGTTCGTTAGTGCGAAGACGTTGATGAACTGGCCGGTCCTTCGAGACTGCTCGTTCGCAAAGAAGCTTGTGGACCATGATCGCCCGCTCGAGCCAGCAGGTTGCACGATCAGGGGAGGAGTGGGAACAGTGCTCAGTGCTTGTGTTGCTGGTGAGCCGTGACCCTGGAGGCTGATGACGGTTGATTAGTTTAGCGAGAGGAGCGAGACTACTCCAAGCCACTATCTTCGCTTGCAAGCGGAGGATTTCAAGCTCGGTTTCGCGACCGACAGCAGAGCTGTGCAGGGTTGAGTTCAAGCCAAACTATTGTCAGAAAACCTTCACAGGCCGAGCTCATGAGATTGACGCGAACGGCTTTCGAGTCTCCAAGATTCCTTGACACCTGAAACGACGGAGGATCCTTGGGATCAATCGCGGCTGCCATATCCCGCAGTTCCACAGGCCACGAGGAGCAAGGGTCGAGATGATGACAAAAAGGAAACTTGGGTGTGTTTGCGTGATGCTAGTTCATCAGCCATAACCACTTGATCAACGACTGATCGATGAATGATGTTGTTTATAGACAAGTGTAGGGAGCACATGCCACAAGAGTCCCATCAGAATGAACGGCATTTGGGAGAATCGTCGGTGCCGTGGTTGCCGCCGTTCCGGACCCGCGTCTCGCTGCCTCGGCCCTCTTGAAGCGTCCGCCTTGGCAGGGAACCAAACTCAATTTGTATCAAACCGTTCATCGTTCTTCCAAGCACCAGGAACACGGCACTTGACTTTTTGCTGCATCGACGCGTTGTCTTCGAAGAAATGGGTTACTATGATTACTACTCATTCATTATCCAAGACATGAACATGATTCATGTACTCAAAAACGTCCACGGACGACTCCGGGCGACCACCCTACAAGTGTGGGACTTGCAAAGATGCTAAGCCCAGATTGACTATGCTGAACAGTCCTTCGCCCAGAATGAGACCGCTGGCGAGAATGATGATGGGTGTCTCCGACTCCTTGCGCCAGCTGCGCCAATACCAGTTGATCAAGCCGCCGATCGTGCGCGCCAGGGTGAAAGAAGGAGTGTTGTACATGCCTGGAAATATCTTTGTCAGCACATTGCTTCGGTACCTGCATTAGTACGCGAAATATCGACTTACCAACGGCTACTGCAATTCCTCCAGGAACAAAGGGAGTCCACTTTGCTCCTGTCGAATTTCCGTATATTCTCAGAGCTGTGAAAACAGCGAATACAGCTGCTGCTCCAGCTGCCCACTCTCCCACCATAGGAGGCAGACCTTGTCCAGTGACAAGACGTGCGGTGAATACCCAAACATAGGCAGTGGGTACCTGGAACATACCTCCAGGAACCTCATACACTCGGGTGTAGAGCTTGTAGATACAAGCGCTGATCACAGCTCCAAAAGCACTTCCAATAATCTGGCCCCAAAATTGCGCTTTCGGGCTCGCACCGAGCAAATGCCCAGTTTTGAGATCTTGGAGGAGATCACCCGCTTGCAAAGCGCCGGACTCACTGATGGCACCGGCGATAAGGTTGACAATCACCGCATTTGGCGAGCCCGATGGAGTGACCAGAGCGAAGAATAGCTGGGTCAATTTTGAGATGCCAGACACCGGGTTCAAGTCAGTCTCTCCCAAAGCGCGTACACCCATGATCGACAGGAGCAGAGCAAGCACCAATGCCAATAATGTAAGAGCGAAGGGAATGAGATTTGCGAACGCGTAATGTACTGCTCCAGCACACGCGGCTAGAGATAGGACAAGTCCAATCAAGGTGACCTTGTTGCTGATCAGTTGCTCAGGTGGGGCATCTGGCTCTGGTGTGTCTTGAATAGTTTTCCTAGTTTGCGTAGATCCGGATATCAAGCCATCAGTTTCGGGTGAACCATGATCGGGTTCGTTGAGGTTGACAGGGCTGTACCCTCTCATATGAGGATGAGTAAAATTGCGGAGGTCTTCCTTCCAGGTACCTCTAGCGATACTATCTTTGGCTCGTGGACCGAATACTCGAGCAAGTTGGATCGTTGGACGCAGTACTAACCAGCCGAGACTGACAATGGAATCTGCCAGCATGATGGCAAGACTGACCCAGACGATCCAGCCTTTGCTACCTTTTTCCCAATCATCCACGGCACCAGGTGCCCACCCTCTGGCCTTTGAAAGGGGAGACAACGCACCCCATCCGATGATGGCACCCAGAAGCATGTGAAGAGTGGTTGCAGGACCCATAATAATACCTTGACCGATATAGGCAGGTGATGGGTTCAGTGTCCAGAGCCAGTCCTTTGCTAGGTACATGCCTAGAAATGGGATATCGCGGATTTGAGGAACGAAATAGGACATGAGAGTCTGACAATACACATGAGCTCACAGATTGGCTTCGCACATTGTTGCGCAACAATTGGATTGTAATATACGTACATAGATGGCAGAGATACCAAATGAGACGGTCAGAAGCTTGATCCTGCCTTTCCAGTTGGCTTGATCGTCCTTTCCCAAATCTTCTTCATCTCCGTAAGTCTCAGCTTGGGCGTTTTGTTGTTGCCTTCTGCGTTGTGTCGGAGCACCCGCAATCAAGCTTTGTTCCTCCTCTTCAATTTGTCGATTGCTTCCTTCATGTTCACTCTCGTTGTCCATGTCGATGATCTTCGCGTCTTTTTCTCCTCCGTGGAGGACTCCAATCATCAAGGCCGTCGCTGTGCCTGAAGGAAACTTCAACTTTTCGCGGATGATTACCTGCCTTCGCAATGGCACAGCAAAGACTACGCCGAAGAAGCAGATGCCCACAGCCCAGACAATAAGCTTTGTAAGGGAAAGGTGGACACCAGTGCCTTCTCCTTGAGTCTCATCGGGCTTGAGGAGGTACTCCAGAGCTGGTATGACACCGACGAAACCGCATCCCAGAGGCATGGTGCCAACAGAACCAGCGACAGACTGCACCAGAACGTTCTCGACGGGAGTGAACGGGTACGACAAGGTCTTGGATACGGCCTTGAACCACGCAAAGCCCAGCAAAGCACTAGGCATGGCCATACTAGAGACCCATCCTGTCTGCAAGCCAAAGTACGTGTTCGAGAAGCAGATGACAGTGCCGATAGCCAATCCTAGGAGCAACGAGCGGAGGGTGAAATTCTGCGGCTGTTGGGCACGCGACGAGAGGACCGATGCTGCATCCGAGTGCCCGTCCATGTCGTCGTGGTTGTCAGTTGAGCCCCTGTCGGGCGCCATGGCGTCTTTATTGCGGTCCTAGGTAGAGATAGCGGTGGGTGATACTCATTGAAGGCGTACAGCACTTATCAATGTCGTGATTTCACATGACGTTTCGAGGGCGCCGACCTTCTCGGAGAAACGACGGATTTAAGCGCGACCCCATTTTTAGCAAATATTTCCTGCCCGCCGGCCACCAAGTCCCAGCCTATCAATTACACCTGCCAAAAATGGTTCGCGACGATATTGATTCCTCAGATGCCTCGAGCACCTCATCATGGAGGTCATGTCGAAACCGTAGACGTCTCTCCAGAATGTGATGTTGTCTGAGATCCAGTCTTGGTCGGCGAGAGGGGCGAGGTGCATGGTGCAGTGACTAGGAACCATGAGACCGTCGGGCTTGAGGTATCTATCTCTGGCGTAGAGGACGGAGTCAAGCATGGCTTCGTAAAGAAGGCAGTAGCCCATCCACTCGCTGACAATGATGTCGACCTTCTCGATGCCATCGGGGAGTTGGATCTCCTCAATCTTGCCTGTGACACAGGTGATGACCTTGGACTGGCCGTTCATGGCGATGTTGGCGCGAGCCTTGTTGATGATCTCGGAGTTATCGACAGCAATGACGCGAGCGGCACCGGCCTTTGCGCAGAAGAGAGAAAGGATACCAGTACCACAGCCAACGTCCAGAACAGTCTTGCCAGCAAAGAGATGTTTGTTGGCATAGATGAAGTCTCTATAAGCATCTGTGCGGACAGTGTCCTGGAGCATGGTCTGATGAATGTCGTTGTATGAGTAAGAATCGAAGTATCCGGGATCCTGGTGGTTCTCGTTCTTGGTCTTGCTTGAGCCAGCCTCGCCCTCCTTGGAAGGCTCGTTCCAGCGGTCATCAAGAGTTTTCTCGACAGTTAGCTTGTACTCGGCGAACTGCTCGCGCAGACGAGCCAACTGAGCCTCGAGCTCGGCAGTCTTGTCGCCGGATGAACCAATGGGCAAGTCCTGTCCAGCGGCATCTTCAGAGTCCAGAACATCATCCAGGGAGAAAAGCAGAGCATCGTCTTCCAGAGCAGGCTGCATGTACTTGTCGTCCTCGAACAGAGATTTTGAAGAAACATCGGGCTTTTGGTTGCCGTTCTTGGCCTCGCCGCGAATGTAGTTGACAAGCTTGATGGCACCGAAGAAGTCAAGGCCTTGTTCTTGTTAGGGGAAAATGAACAGATCAAATCAAAATCGGAAACGTACCCACCAAAATCTTTTGTAATCTTCAAGAAATCGAAGTTGTGTTGTTCGGCAGCATATTTGATCATGGACGCGGCATCAGGAAATGTTTTGTCGCTGAAAAAGTCCTTGACTTGGATGTCTTCATTCTCCTCGGGCTCAGCATCCTCCCAGCCCTCGCTGTCTTCACGCAACAACTCATCGATTGATGAGGTGCTCGAGGCATCTGAGGAATCAATATCGTCGCGAACCATTTTTGGCAGGTGTAATTGATAGGCTGGGACTTGGTGGCCGGCGGGCAGGAAATATTT
>Ga0115846_100232_pt1 | contig 29520 bp, 34 predicted proteins | sample InSIn5gowninarea_2_FD_83860 | JGI IMG/M metagenome (GOLD analysis project Ga0115846, IMG submission 83860) | reverse complement strand
ATCGTTAAGCGGTCCAGTGACGTCGACGACGGATAGGAACAGAAGATTTCCTTGTGAACTCATGTTTTGCGTGAAGCGAGTAGGGTCAGACGGCGGTCGTCGTGGTCTTCTTGCTACTTTTTCATGGATATTAATGTGTTAAGTTCGTCCAGACCTACCACGAAACGTTTCTCAGGGACGGAAGGCCTGAGAACAATCACCTCAGGGATATGGAGCTACGGTTACCTTGCCGGTAGGGTGCGAAGCTGGCGTTCAAATCATCTCGAGCGGCGACAGCACCAACCCGCCACTAACCATGGTGACTGTACAGGCTCAAGCATAAATTACGATCGTTAGAACCGCAGCTCGAACCACACGACGCAACGTAGTGCTAGACGGTGATTGGGAACATATGGCAGAATCCCTGATGCCAGACCGGAATAGATTGATCCACTATCTAGGGCCCCGCTGCGCAATTCCGCATACTCGGCGGACACGGACGGACATGGAGGAAGGGTTCGACAAAAGGCGGACGGAAGTGCAAGGCCAGAATGAAGGCATGGATGACATGCATGGGCAGTAGGTGGTGAAGGTCAGACCGAGGTGTGTGCGAACCACTGCCTGGGATGTCGAAGGTATATATACTCGGACTGCTGCGCGGCATCTCTAATCAGAGCAGGGCCGTAGAGAAACCTGATAGCAACATGGACGGTGCATAAAGTCGGCCTATAAACGTATACCGCGAATTGGGCGCATGGACATTGATATGAACGTGTTGAAGTTGGTAGGGGAATTTGGTGTGAGTGCGACGCGTTTACGGAGCAATCGGTTTTTCATGAGTGAGCGCGCTGGACCGAGGACACGGTACAGCAAAGCGCTATTGGAGTATTTCGTATAACTCAGTCTCCTGTACGCGTCGAATCTCCGTGAACGGCGACGACAGGCTCATCTAAGAACCGCGGCTCCTTCGTGCCTCTGAGCTAGGAGCACGCTCCGGCAGTGAGACAGTCACATTAGCAGCTGGGTCTAGGACGATGAAACTTCTCTGTAGTCAAGATTGTAACGCGAGTGTGGAGACATCGTTGCTTTGATGAACGACTGATGGATGCTGGGAGAAGGTCTCACGCTATGTTCGCCATCACATTGGAATTAGACAGGGCAATGGCCGACAATAACCCATCAGTAGGATAGCGGTATATCATCAATATAACCACAACATGAGGCCCATTTAGACTCAGTAGGGAGTATCGTCCCTTCGTTGTGACTGTGCTGTAGAATATGTAGAGCAGCTGGGCCACCACTCATGCTCAGAGGAAGTTTAATACAATCACATTACCAGACAGTGGCTTTGATTCGATGCGTGTACAACATGCTGTGCTTGCTACATTTTGGGGGGGGGAACTCCTTGATGTCTGATAACGCCCTCTGCTATGAAGGGAAACACTGTGCTCTTCAGAGGCTAAGGCTGGCATTCGGTCTTCTGGCTTTTGCTTCGCTTCTCCGTCTTGTTCGTCTTCTCAAAAACTCTCGTCGCGGACAAATCGTGGCAAAGCTGCCTTGCACGACAACTGCGCGATTTCACTTCTGTCTTCCATGCAGACAGCAGCTGTTGCTGATATTCGACGTATTTTCCAAAGTCGTTCTGGCTACGAGCTGTCCGGACGTACCAAAGGTGTATTGCGAGCTTGTTGATGATGCCATCGTGGAGGAGGTTGCAGGTAGGTTCGATCATATTAGGAAGCAATCCGAATCGACTGGAGTTGTCTGTAAAGCGCGGTTACTTCTCAGTGCTTGCTTCAAGTCGTGAAGCTCAGAAGCTGGAACCGTACGATTTAATACTGTCACTGTCGGTACATTGTGGACATTGAACAATGAGCTCTACATCCACGTCAAATCTTCTTGCCATCCTCCTATCGTAACGTCGAGGCTGACCAACGGAGGCCCTTACGCGAGGTATCCGACCAGGGGCCGCAAGTTTTTTCGGATTGATGCCGGTATTTGAAGGCGCTTCTAGAGGTGGAATACTTTTGATCATTCTTGCGGAGGCTTTTGTAACATTCAAAGGTTGGGCGGTAGTAGGATTCGAGAGATCAACTTTTAGGTTGACTTTGCATATTTTGCGAATGATCAAGACCGGGAACGATGCATATTCCCTCCACTCCTCAAATTCATCGTCAGGTTACCATCCGAGCTTGGCAATGTGACGTGAGCAGCAGGAAACTACACGATGGGATGAGACCCACGATGTCGTACAGAATGCCACAGTATAGATAGTCTGAGGCCACTTGGTGAATGAAGTATTTCTTCCGGAGGATCGTGGTATGGCATTGTTCGCCATCGCTTCGCAAGATGCCTCTTCCCTTGGAGCACGAAAAACAATGCCCGAACAGGCTTATTAGGGAACTCGTAGCGCAGCTCGGCGGAGTGCTTTATGAACTGGAAATTGTCTGTGAAGCTCACCTCAGCCTGATTGGCTGTTTTGCGTGTCCTCTTCTTCGCCTTGGCGATTCTCTATGCGTGCTATCAGAGCCGGGAATCAGTGCGGACATTTGCGAAACCCCTGGTAAGTGAAGCTGAATGCGAATGTGGTTGAGATAACTGTTGTTGTGAGGAAGGTAAGAACTTTTCAACTGAGAGGTTGATTTTAGCCGACAATGAGCTCCTGATTGAATGAATGGCTCAGCTGATCTCAATTTGACTCGAATAGGCCGAACGTCAAATATCACCCTCAAATTGTATCCACGGGTCATGTGATCGTCCGAGGAATATGGGCCATGATGAGGTTGAGCGTTGGAAGAGAGCCAGTCAAAGGTCCCTTTGCAAGTTGCCGGCCCCACTCCGACTGTCTATGTTGGAGGGATACCTTGACTACGTTTTACCGACCCGGAACACTCCTATGCTGCGCACTGGGAAAGTTCCTCGCACTCAACAACACCCCCTTCACGCTTCTGATCTCTGCCTTGACTTTCTCGATGGGGTCATCCTTGTTGCTCAAGCTTCCTGGACCGCTTCCTCCCGTACCACCAACCCCTCGCCCATCTACACCAGCGTATCCGTATCCATAGTAGGGGCTTGCGTACAGCATCTCATCCAAGTAAGATCTGAGATCGGTCAGCTTCTCGCTGACCTCGGTGTTGGCGGATGTGTTGTTCTTCGCAGAGTCGGAGAGCTCGGTAAGGTGAGAAGCCATGATTCTCAGGCGATCCTCATGCTTCGAAACGGTATCGATTGGATTCGAAAGAGTGTTATTGTCACTGTTCAACGAATCGGCCTTGAGAGAACCGCGCCGCGATAAGGAAGGTGAGGTCTGGATGCCGATGTCTCTGTGGAACAGCTCCGTCGGATCCGATGCTAATGATTCAATATCGTCCATATCGTGATATATATCCTTCCTTGGAAGACCTGTGGTCGGGACTGTAGACACCATGCCTTCTAGCTTATCATTCAGGGCATCAATCTGTGTTGTTGCATGGGAGAGGAGTTCATGACGCGCCGCCGTGAGTGTGTCTGCCATAGGAGCGACGATGTATTTGGAAAAGCCATATATCAACGCGGCGCTTCCGCCTGCTACGTACAAGGTGTTAAGAAGTCGCTTCGTAGTCACGAGTGGCTCTGGCTTGTGCGCTTGGACAAGGAATTCGGGATATGTGATGATAGGTGGAACATCCTTCTTCGGCTGAGGCGCAGGAGCTACTGTCTGTGTCGCTTTGAGCTCTGCCGCCCACCCTGATTCTTTTAGTCCGCTCTTCACGGGTTGTGGTGTATCAGTCCCACCAAGTAGCTGCTCGATTTGTTCTTTCTTCAGTCCTTTCCGCTCTAAAAATGTAATCTTCCTCTCCCTTGGCGCAACTCTAATGTGAGATTCTTGGAGGAACGATCGACCTTGCTGTAATAACGCTGCTTCGTCCAGCTGGTCTGTCCGTACTGCTTCCTCTGCGCCAGGCTCTTGTGGTGGTATGGAGGTTCTGGTTGGGGATGGGTCCTGCTTGGTAGAATCCTCGACGCTGGGGGAATAGGATGCAGCACGTTGCCAGGAGGGTATGGAGTTCTTGGGGTCCGACATTTCGTAGTTGACGTATGTAAGAGTGTGATATGATTGAATGTATCTCCGTGTCTTGTGCGGACAGTGGCTTCGAGGTGTGCAGCTGGTTGGGCCGAGGTACTTACCATATCTGGTTAGGCTTTTGAGCTCCTCAAAACTCCATCACCACTTGGGGCAGCTCCATCACGAGGCAGGTTGCAATTGCGCGAAAAGTGTTCCTGGTTATTACTATTTATTGCTAACTTGTATCATCCATAATGACGGAGAGGATTGAGCGACCCATCAAGCGCTTACGGCGCCTTAGTACGGAGGATGACGGGGCATCCAGCGACGATTGGACGGAAGGAAGCGTGAACGCGAATTCCAGCAGGTATGTGGCGGTGCGATGCTTGTCGTGAGAAGGCACGAGTCTACGGCGCTGCTGTACCACATGCAAGGCGAACAGTCGCGCACCAACAATACTTCAAAACGCGATCCGTAACTCTATCCCAAGGATCAGCAATTAGCACATCCACCAAAAGACCTTTCACTGCAAGCCAAAAAGCAACCATTCCAGTCTCGACCTTTCTTGAACATTTCTCTACTTGTCACTGCTCCAGAGTCACCTCCTTAACATGGCTTCCCGTCGTCTACGCACCAGGTCAAATCCAACCCAAGAAGCTGACCCAACACCTTCTATCGCCAGCTCACGCCCGAGACGCGCCGCAGCACCCACTTCCTCCCTATCGATAGAGCGTACCTCCCCCGAAGAGCCCCGCCAGTCCATCAAGCTCACCGTTAAAGCACCGCCGAGCAAGCTCCGCGAGGTCACAAATTCGTCCTCGTCTAACCGCGGCCGGAACATTACGGTCAACAGCAGGGACTCTTTTGAAGGCGGCGAGATAGTAGTGGGCAGCCGACCTCGGAAGAAGCCTATAGTCGAGGAGTCTAGCGAAGACGAGGAAGAGGATCCCGAGCCGAACGACGAAGAAGAGGATGAAGACGCCGAAGGAGAAGAAGATGACGACATGGGAGAGGACGAGGATGAGGACGCTGAGGGCGAAGAGGACGAGGAGATGGTAGATGCACCCGCGCTGCACCCTCCGCTCCCATACAAGCACCCGAAGGGCCCCGTTCAAGGTTCGAAACCCAGCGTCAAGATCACCGCACCACTGCCAAGCGTCGAAGACAAGGAGATGGCGTTGGACGATGACGACGACGAGGAGCTGTCCGACGTTCCGTCTGCCGACGAGGATGCCGAAGGCGAGCCAGATGAAGAAGACGGTCTTGGTGAAGAGGATGCAGAGGGTGAAATAGACGACTTCGACAGCGATGAGGAGCTCGTGGATTCTGGGAGTCGCAGTCATACACCGGATCCTTCGAAGATGACGAGGAGACAGAGGCACGAGCTTGATGGAGGCCAGCTTATGGCATTGAGCAATGAGGCACAAAAGAAGAAGCATCTCACTGCGGAAGAGCATGCGATGAGAAGGGCAGAGATGGCTAGGCGAAGGAAGAATCTGAGCGAAAAGAGGAACGAGGAGGAGAAGGTCTGTACACGCCACTCTTCATACTCGGCTCCTGTTACTGATGCCGTGTAGATGGACACCATCAACCGCCTGCTCAAGAAGCAAGCGCCTAAGCGACGAGGCAAAGCTGTTGCGGAGATCGCAGCAGAGGGTGGTGCGGAAGAGCCAGAGGCTGAAGAGCCGAAAGCGCACTCGGTTTATGTCAGGTACATCCAGAATCGGCAAGGCACTGTTCTAGGTGTGCCAGGAGAATGGCTAGATGGGCCGGCAGGGAGGGTATTTCAAGGTGATATGATGAAGGGTGGAATGAGGCCCTTTTCGGGAAGAATGGTGGAAGAAGTGTAAGGCTAAGCAAGACTGAGCTTCGCTCTGCCTTTACGCCTACTAGTTTCGCATGAACTGGTATCGTGCCATTTCCCCTAACGTAATCTTGAGAAGGTTACACAAATTACTCAATCCAAACCTCACCTACTCACTTCTCAGTTAACTCACACACCATGACTCTCTTGCGACTTCTCAACGAGTGGACCCTCACAACTCTACCACGAAGCTTCGGCGCCAACAGCCGATCGTAACACTACCACGACACACCTCTCTTTTAACCTCCCAAAGGAACCACCAAAGAGGATCAAGAGACCTATGGCAGATACTCGCCAGGTAAGTTGAAGTGTAGTAGAGATAATTCACGCGCTAACGCATGTCCAAGTCTGCATCTTCGGAAGAGGTGTTGAGCGCTAAGGCATCGGCCAAAATATTCCCATTTCTGGAGCTGCCTGCTGAGCTTCGCATTCGTATCTATGAGGAGCTCTTCTCAAGCATCCATCGGGGCGTGAATCGAGTGTTGCCTCGATCATTTCCGGCAATACTAGGCGTCAACCGCCAAATCCACAAGGAAGCGCTCGATGAACTATACACATCCAGCACCTTCGAAGTCAGCATTAACTGTAATGGAATCACCTATTGCGCAGGAGTTGAGCCCTGGACGACCATCTACCCTGAATATGAGGGGCATAGACCATCCTTCTTTTCGTACGCTCGGAAAATTGAGATCCGTATTCAAGCCTCACCGGAACCCGTAGCGCCTCTCAGATACAAACCATATCTCACCATTCCGCGCCAGCAGAGGCGGAATGAGAACGAACTCCAATTGGACTTGCTGGAGAACGTTCGCTGGTTTGTCAGTCGGTTCCCAACCTCGCACCGACTCACCTCTATCACGATTTCTACACGGTATATTGATTGGCCCTACGTGGGTCCTATTCGGAGTGTGTATAGAGCAAGCGAAGTTCTAAAGCCCTTTCGTAACCTCCAAGGAGTTCAGCACGTCCGCATCGACAGAGTCGGTGAGCCAACAGAGGTTGAGCCAGGAAACGACAGCCACAAGGCTAGGCTGGAAGTAGTCGAAGCGATGCGAGGCTCACAACAGCACTCACTATCTCTTGCGTCTGAAGACGAGTTTCCCGGCTTTTGGAAACTCTACCAGCTTGTCCGAGGTTCGCACGACGACACTTTCCGGAACAAGATTCTTCGATGCTTCTTTAATCTACGGGTGGCTCGCGAGAAAGGCGACATGGTGCGCTTCAATGAATTTAGCAGGTATATCATAGAGCAGTACTCTACGGAGCTCGATAGGTGCGAAAGACAGGAGAAGGTTTTCCGCCCGAAAGTAAATGAGCTGATTGGCATTATTGCTAAAAATCATCGAAATGGACAAGCTGCTGCGAAGACTTCAAAAAAGAGGAAGCGAAGCGACAAATAACTCACAGAGCATAAACAGCTCACCAATTCCCGTCAAAAGCACTAGTGCTGGACAAACTTGAACTGCTCTTCACAACACGGGACTATCCAGTGGGAGGATTTCTTCTTTCTGTCTCGTGCCCTATAGCGGCCTCCGCAGGCGTACTAAACATTGTAGCTTTGGCGCTATGGTCTCGAGTTCAGCACGAAAGTTGGACGGCGGACCTAACAATCATAGTCACGAAACCTGGAAGGCACGAAGGGCGGAAACGCTTGGTACACTCTTTTTCTCTTCTTTCAAAATTCACTCCCACTTACGCTCTATCTAAGAAGTTGGACATGTGTCAGGGAACCCTAATAATTCGTTGAGGTAGGCTTAAGCCTACTTCTCTCAAACTCTTCTTCACCTCTATGGCTTGAAACCGTTGATACATTCAAGCTTCTTGATCCTTCTTAAATCCGGATTGAGCGGCGATCTCAGAATGGCAAAGAAATTTTCATGCGATCCCCAACCCCGAACACCACCTTCTCTGGCCTCTGAACTGACCTATGCCATAGGTTTCGCCAGCACGTTCGTCACATAAAGCTCACTGTTCCTTAGTATCACATAATTCGTTGGCCCAAGGTCTCCAAGATGACTTCTATTTGAAAGATGACCCTTCAGAAGGAAACAGGCGACCTTAAAAAATCCTTCGCGATCATGGATATGACTCGAGCCACCGCGGCTCACCTCAAACAGTGTCAACGTATGACGCGGCTCGAAATCGAAATCATCGTAAGACTCACTGGCTCATATGAGCAGAAGCCTAGTGCCGCGGGCCTTGATAATTATCCCGAAAAGCGCTATACAGCACCTGTTGCATTAAATTTTGTGTCACTGTGAGTGACGAAGTGATCGAGCTGATTTATAGTACTTTGAAAAGTGAGATTCCGACTTGGGAAGTAGAAGAAGGCGTTCACTTGCTCGTTTCCGTGTTGAGAGAGTTGGAGCATGACACGTGATGGCAAACCAGAACAGCAAACGGATTGCTTGCAAGATAGGCCCAACTGTTGCTTCCCATAATAGACTATTCGATGCTGCAACCTAGAAGGATGTCGGTTATTCGTCAAGATTCTGATTCTCGTGTACACTACCGAAGATGTGGTCTCCTGAGATACAGCGATGCATGTTAGAGTCTACTCGTCCTACGTGAGTACGCGATAGCATCAAGCTTCTTCAAGTCAGTGTGAAGTCCTGCAGTGTCACAAGGCATCTTCAGCATCTCGTCCGAAGGTCTAAATTATTGGTGAGAATGGAAAACGTAGGTCTGGATTGCTTCTTGTGCTGCAAGCTTTCGGTGCCAAGTCACACGTTCTCGCGTCCATCTTCTCCGCGTCTCGTCCGCTGCTTCGTCATGCCATTCTCCACCATTGGCGACGTGCAGGAATATGTAACCCGCAACTCAAGGCTGTCTGCTGGCGAACAGCTCCAGCCATAATCTCGTGTTGCTCCGCAGTTCTTACCACTCTTCCACCAAGAGAGATCTTTGCAAAGCGTCCACGAGAGCACCACTCACGTACTCGTTAAGCCCGCCATGGAGACCCGTCTACACGACCAACACTTCAATACGATGTTACAGCAGTGGATGATTACAGTAAGGGCAAGAATGCTGCGTCCAGTGGACGGCGAGAAGCTGCTGGCTTTCCACGAGGCTGGGAAAAGCTTCGTTCGCAACGGCAACATATTTGGTACACGAGCTTCTGGAGCACGTCCTGCTTGCACACTCTGACTGAGACCACGATACAGACGTCCCTATCTCCTACCGCGCCTCACTCTGGGATTGCGCCACACCGCAGTCCGCTCGAACCTACGCGCAGCAGCTGAAAGTCGCTATCAAGCTCGTCGACCGACAACACAAGAAGCCAGCCATGGAGCTATTCTTTATGTATCAGAAGATCCCGGAAATAATCAAGGAGATTGAACGGCTCGCGCGACTGCCTGAAGGAGAAGAGGAAGCTATCGAGTTGCTCATATGGATGAAGACGTGGATACTACACGACCGCGCAAAAGGCACTTTCGCGCAGTGGATGGACTTCGACGATTTCGTGGAGATGGAGCGCACTCCGGAGCCCGTGCAGAGAGACTTGGACGCGTTGCTCATGGCTTTGCTCTCGATGCAGTGGCACAAGCGCAAGCACGTCTGGGATGTCGTTCAGCACGAGCGCGAGATCGAGCGCGCAATGCGCGATTACACGCACATTGGTGGCAGGAACGACGAGTACTGCGAGAGATCGTACAAGAATGTCTGGGGAATGCTCGCTCGTATTCAGCGATATTACGAGCGTATGCCAGCGATACGCGCGAACACATACATCGCATGTGGCAAGAGACTACCCACGGAGCTCGTCGAGGCCATCATCAAGCACACGATACAACTTGAAGGTCTCGACGACACTAGCATAAACGTTCGCTACTCGATACCCGTTCCACCAGCACAAGGCACCATATCAGGCCAACGCGAGCAGAGAGTGGGAGAGCTTGGGATGAGCCTTACGTCCAACATCATGCTTCTCACGCGAGGTCAATGCCAGGGTCTAGAAAAGCTTCCAGAACATCTGCGCTGTCCGGTGGTGCACTATCAGCACAATGGATGCTGCCACGACCGGTCCAAAGCGTCCGCAAGGAAGCGGTGCATGGGACATCACCTGCAACCACACGTCCACTCTTGAATAAAGATGTTTAGGCTCGGTGATCTCCATCAGAGTGCGTCTAGGATCCACCTACCCATAGCTCAGCAATGCTAGCATCATGCTGCATACTGTGCGAGCCACCTTCCCGACGCGGTAGTGTTGTAACCCTGCAGTCGCGCAATCGAAACTTGCCGACCAGCAAACTCATCGCTACTTTGACGCTTGCTTCACGCTTCTTGGAGAGATTCTCGGTGCATGTCAACGATTCTCGGAAGGATAAACGGACCGTTGCACCAGGGGCTCGAGTTACTTCACCCTCCTAACCGAGCCACAAGTAATTGTATCACGAAGACGATGAGCTATCACGATCCCGGACGAGACGGCTATACGCCGCAGCTCTGCAGATTATCAAGTCAGTACAAAGACCGCAGATTGCAACGTTGTATACGTAACCTGTCACGACATGGATGGCTAGACATTGTCACGCAGGCATCATGTGGGGGACCCGCGTTCCCCAAATGGCGCAAGACGACGTGCTTGGCCCAGGAGAGCACGCGATATACTCAATCTGGGATTGAACATGATACCGTACCGTCGGAACACCTGTGAGCGTAGATAGATTCCGATGTATTAATTGCGCCCATTCCAGGGTCTTTCCGATTTTCCAGCTGTACAGCCTACACTCCTCGAGACTCGCGTCTTTGGCCATGTGTACGTACACCTCCGCTCTCGCGACAAGCACATGCTCATAACAGTCTAGCACTGATCCAAGGAACTATCGTTAGCGACGTCGTGGCTTCGCAGCCGCCCAAGGCCTCCGTTGAGTACGATGCGCGACGTTCTCTCGTGATCACTGAGAAGGAGGCTGCGCGTCATGTTCGTTCGAGTGCAGATATTGAAGCTGACCGAGAGCGCTCCACTGCTTCCCTTGACGACGAACTGTACCCCCGTCCAACGGAAGAAGAGCGAGTGACCCTGAGGAAGGTGTCAGATAGCATCCCTTGGGTCGCCTGGCTCCTGTGTATCTGTGAGCTCGCGGAACGAGCGTCATATTATGGGGCGGCTCAGATCTTCAACAACTTTATGCAGTTCCCGCTTCCCGAGGGTAATGGCTGCTTCAGCCCTTTTATACACAGGTACTGATTATGCTTAGGTGGGAATGGCGCCGGAGCGCCGCCACGCGGCACTGAGAAAACTGCTGGAGCACTCGGCAAGGGGTTGCGATTTTCGAACGCTTTCGTTCTGCTGTTCAAGTTTCTTGCATATGCGATTCCCATTCCTGCCGCATGGTGGGCGGATTCGAGCTTCGGCCGGTAAGCATGCAATCGCGGACAACGACAACAACAACAACAACGCAGCAACATGGCTGACGATGTACAACTAGATACAATGCTATTGTCGTTGGTGTTCTGATCTGTGGCGTGGCGCACGTCGTCATGATCATTGGGGTCATCCCATCTATTCTGCAAGGACCCAATGCGATTGCGCCTTTCATGATCAGTTTATTCACTTTGGCTATCGGTGCTGGTAAGTAAATCTAATTCATCTCATTGATTCAGACACTGAGAATTCTTCCTAGGCATCTTCAAGCCCAACATCCTCCCCACCCTCCTAGACCAATACACTCACCAACGAGAGTACACAAAAATCCTAAAATCCGGTGAGAAAGTCCTCGTGGACCCCGAAACCACGATTCAGCGGCTTTCCCTCGTCTTCTACGGCTTCGTAAATGTCGGCGCCTTCTTCACAATCGCCACCACCTACTGCGAAAAGTACGTTGGCTGGTGGCTCGCCTTCCTGCTCCCAGGCATAGTCTATTTCCTGCTCCCATTTGTCCTTCTCGCGACCTACAAAAAGACCATTAGACTCAAACCACAAGGTTCCGAAATGACGCACGTCTTCAGAATCGTTGGACTTGCGATCAAGAAGAACAAGGGCAAAGTATGGAGCGAAGGTTTCTGGAACGCCGCGAGACCCTCCGTCCTCGCAGCGGAAGGCATAAGCGTGCCCTGGAACGACAAGCTCGTCGAGGACGTGCACCGCACGCTCGCCGCATGTGCAATGTTTCTGTACTTCCCGGTCTGGTATCTAAACGACGGCGGTATCGGCTCCGTACTCTCAAGCCAGGGCTCCACTATGACGACCAAAGGCGCGCCTAACGACCTCCTCGGCAACTTCAACCCCCTCTCCATTATCTTCTTCATCCCGTTCCTCTCGTACATCTTCTACCCCACGCTCGCGCGCCGCAACATCAAATTTGGGCGCATAAGCCGTATCACCACCGGCTTCACGCTCGCCTGGATCAGTGGCGTAATAGGGGCGATTGTGCAGTGGCGCGTGTACGAGACGAGCCCGTGTGGGTACTATGCCACAGGTTGCGATCAGGGCAGCGGAGTCAGTAACCTAAGTATTTGGGCGCAGATTCCGGTCGTGGTGTTGGGCGCGTTGAGTGAGTGTTTCTGTCAGGTCACAGCCTATGAGATTGCGTATGCGCGGAGCCCCAAGAACATGAAGGCGCTCGTGATGGCCATCTTCCTCTTCGTAAGTGCCAGCTTCCCCTATCCTCTTGCGCTTTCGGGTCTCTTCCCTGCGATTAGCATTTGCAGCCGGCGAGCTGATTTGGTCCACAGATGAACGCGCTCTCCAATGCCCTGGCCCAGATCCTTGGCCCCGCCATCAGCGACCCGAATTTGATATGGGTGTGGGCTGGCCCCGCGATTGCACTCGCGCTGCAGACAGTGGTGTTTTGGTGGCGGTACAGGTGGATGAACGACGATACGTTCATGACGTACGATAAGGAGGCTGGGGAGGTGATGCCTAAGACGGAGCTGGAGGAGAAGAAGGGGCTGGAGATCGTGGATGAGTCGAGCAGTGAGGAAAAGAAGGGAGTTTAGACGGTGACGGCAGGCACAAGTGGTTTGCGTGGAAAGCGAGGAGCAGCATCGGAACGACGTCTTTCCCTCTGGAACTCCGCTTGTATGCGCATACTGCATTTGCTTGTTCAATTTCCACTGCCTTTTGCTCGCACTTGGCACACGCCCCCTGGTTCGAATCGTGCCCCTGGGGCTTGGTCGCTCAACTGCGCGTGTGTGACATAGATTACGCGCATTTCGATTCCCTCATTTGGCCGTCATTTAGCATCGAAACAGCTTCTTTCCTGCCCGTGTCCCGCATGCGGCAGCATCTTGTGCCAGTTTTACGGTGCTTCATATACGGCTCGTAGAGTCGTTATCGAACAGTTTTGCGCTTCGATCTCGCGCAGTGTAACTCTTACTCTAAGTCAGATGAGGTTCCCCATCTCTTCAAGTCCAAATTGACTTACGATCCGGTCGCACCTCTCTTTCATCACTCATTTGCCACCACTGTTGGCCCTAGATCGAAACATGTTGACCGCTTCCCTCTTTTCGTTGTTTGTCCTGGCGATACCAACCTTCGCCGTCATCGCCCGGCCCTCGTTTCACCGCGCCCTGCTCGACTGCGACGCCTCGCCCCTCTCTCTCCCGACAGTTACCGTCGAAGTCACGCTGTGCAGGACCTGCCCCCAGCGGACAAAGATCAACAACACGCTCTCTCTAAACTACAACGGCACGCTCGCAGGCAACGGCTCCCTCTTCGACAGCTCGTACAATTCCGCACACCCCTGGCCGGCCGGCGAGCCATTCAACGTCACGCTAGGCAACGGGGACGTCATCGAAGGGTAAACAAAAACGCATCCTCCCTAACCCCTCCTCTATGGCTTTTGCCCCATGCCCCACGGCTGCAAAAAAGCGAGGAACGGGGAGTGTAGAGGAAAATGATGGAGCTGACGATTGAACGCACTAGGTTCGACGCCGGCCTTTACGACATGTGTCCGCACGAAATCCGCCGCTTAACTATCGCGCCAGAATTCGGATACGGAAGGAGAGGCGTACCGGGTACGATCCCGCCGAATGCGACACTGGTTTTCGATGTTGAGCTTATGGGCGCGAGGGACGGAAATCTGACGCTGGGACGGGGCTGAGTACGGTGTCGAGGTTGAAATGGCGGGAGAGGAGGGGGGCCGTTCTGTTTGTAAGAGTGCATGGCGTTGCAAGTCGAGGCAGAAGGGAAGACGGCATGTACATCTTACAGAGCACAACCGTATGTGGCGAGATTTTCGTGTGTGGTGTCGCTGCTCCGAGGTCGTTGTTCGCTGCCTAGGAATGCAGTACTCGAATAGACTGAAAGAGCCAAAAGGAGAGGGCAGAGCATTCATTCCGAAGCCATGATGTCCATCACCGTTACGCCAACAAACCCGTTTGGTGCAAAGAGAGCAAATGACTGTCAAATCGGATCAGTCAAATGAGCCCCTTGACCAACGTACCACCGTGAGGAGTGATCTTTTATATGAACAGAGGATACGGATCTTGGACCGTTCAACTTGGTGCTTTCGTTCGTTGGTTCTTGTTTCCATGGCCGTGTATGAACGTGGTTGGATCGAAGAGGCGAGCGAGGGTTTTGATCGTGAGGAGAGAGATAACAGCGAGAAGGAGGACTATTTCCGGATGCAAATGCAACCGCGTTTACGACAGCGTACACGGGCAGTGGTACATGATTCCGCCTCCCAGAACGCCTATGCGGTAATTGCCTGCGTCCCGAACACCGTCTTAGCTCAATGCAGTACAGATGGAAACACGCTCAGTGGTATCCATTCGAATCTTACTGTCCCAGACAGTTTCCTGAAATTGCAGCGGCGGCCTCTCTTTGCTACTACATGCGGGTCGTCATCGTCGTCATCATCGCCTCGTTATCGAGTTCTGTTGTGACAGCGACGCATCGTGCGACCTGCTTTTCCTTGGCCTGCCGCATGCCCAAGCTTCCATGCCCGTCCCTCCATGAACATTCCTTATCATTCAACGGCGCACTTCTTTTCCACCCACCTCGCCAGTTTGACACACGGGGTATCGATGAACCGCCAGAACAGGTCCGCAGCCCAAAAAGTCGTGGGTATAATGAAAACCGCCCCCAGCACAAATCCAGCATGATACCTCCATCCCTCCGTCCCTGTAATACTCCACGCCCACGGCTCCACAACATACCCAAAAACATGTATAAGCGGTCCATGCACAAGGTAAATTGCATAGCTGATCTTGCCAAGGTACTGCACAAGAGGTGTCTCAAGCGGTCTTCTCCAAGGTGCGCAATTGGAGGCGGCAAAGACGAAGAGGACGGAGCCCATGGACTGCCAGAAACGGTATTTGGTGGTGAACCATTCGGGAATGAGAGAGCAGAGGTAGATCCAACCAGGCGTATTTTCCGAGAAATCGTCGGGTTGGGACATGAGATAAAGAGCGAAGAGACCGAGGAGTATCCAGAGGCAGCTCGCTAGCTTTTGGCGGGTGAGGTTGGTCGGGGATTCCGAGATCGGAGACGATGGTTGTGAGAGGATGCCCATGGAATCTGCGCGGCCTTCCTTAGTCGGCAAAGGTGATTGTGGAGGAGAGTAAATACTATCTCGGATCACGTCTACCTCGGCCAACAGCATGCCGCTGTAGAAGAGGAACATCTCCCACCTATCGCTACGGAGAACGAAATACATGCACCCAAGCAGTAGCACGAACCGTATCCAGACACGGACACGAGCGAGTCCGATGATGGTTAGGAAAAGCATCATGGATGCCCTGAACTCGACTGGAATGGTCCATAGGTGTAGGTCGTAACCAGTGCTTCCTGCGAATTGCTTCCACTCCCAGATGTGCACAAACTGAAACATATCCCAGGTCCAGTCACAAAGCTGCTCGTACAATGTGTCTAGTTGTTTTGGATGGTGTTCGATGACATTGCGGAGGAATTCCTTGTTCGCTGCAAACTCGCGGGTCTGTTCGTACCAACCCAGTCGTATCATAACGACGACCATGAAGGTGGAGATGAAACACGGCAGGAACAGGCGTATTCCTCTCCGAAATATGGAAGATGTCATCGTACTAAGCAAACTGTCCAGTTGTCTAGCCCTTATCTGTTTTATTGGTTTGAGGGAAAGGGCATATCCAGAAATAACGAAGAAGATGCAGACCATGGGTGGTCCTGAATAAAACAGTCGGACTATAGGCAATTGTAGGATATGGTAGTTCTCGCCTTGGTCGCCCAGGCCAAAGCCGTGTGTTATTACGTAGCAGTTGTAGGAGTAATGGCAGAAGAATACGAAGAGCGCTGCGAGCCCTCGTAGGCCGTCGAGGTAGCTCGTAGGAGATATTCGTTCCGGCTTGGTGTGCTCGCCGTTTATTCGACTCTGAATGAAGCTGGGTAGGACTGCATATATGGCTCGAATACCGAATGCGCAGACGGAGGGTAGCGCAATGCTACGAGCGTGAGACCGTAGCCACGCTTTGCTCTTGGTATTCCAGCCATGATTTTCCACTTCATTGTCGAGGGCTCGCTTCTCGTCCAGGAATGACCTGGATTCCTGTTGTAGGGTTGACAGCGAAGAGAAGGACTCGGTCGAGCTGTCTCGCGCATGTCCACTCATTGCTGGATTTAAGAGTGATGGGGCCGATCGATAAGCGTTTGATCATGGTTCGGTGTCAAACACGGTCGACGTAGGAGAGGCGGGAGAAAGAACGTTGTTGTGCCGTGGTAGCGAGGAATGTGCCGTCCTCAGGTGGGCTTCAAAGAAGCAGCAGCGATCGAATGTGACGTCCCACGGATTCCAGGGATTAACAGGGAAAGTATTGTCCTCGACATGGCCATCCAGATATCAGAAGCAAAGCTTCCGGCGTAATGTGGACTCTCCGTCAGGTATATGGATGCCGGGTATAAACAAGTGGCAACGTCAAACGTAGATTGAACCAGCCCAGGATCTCGGCGGGCGAGTGGAATGCCATTGGCCTACACTAGAGATAGTCTTCCCCTGGGTCTTTGTAAGGAGCTTTGATCTCGTAATAAGCTTTCCACCTGCAGCAGGGCGTTTGTCCTGTCTTGGAGCGAGGCACATCAGTGTGAGACCGAGGACCGTTGGGTGTGATTCAGCCCCGCCACCAAAGACCGGAGCGTCATGCCTGGTCTGCCCTTTTGCGGGGAATGGCGGGAGAAGAAGAAGAAGAAATCTTTTATCAATACCATTGAGGAATGAGAAGCAGCAGTGAGAGGACAAAAGGAATGCTGAGCGCTTGTTGCTCGTAACACATACCGCCCATTTTGAGACCTGCCTCTGCTTCAGGTACTCTTTAACTTCCACTTGGCATGTGTGACGCGCGTAGCTGTCGCAGCAACTGCGAGGCTTTCCCACCCTGTAGGTGTCGCGTGCCAACAGCGCACTCAACACAATAGCTCTACCGTAGCGTTCTTGTCAGAATTTTAGACGGGCCGCACCTCTTGGAATTAGGCGCAAGTTAACTTGAAGTGCACACTTGGCTGAATAATGACGCCGACACGAGATCACTTCCAATCACTGTCGCTCCTGGGCACCTTTGACAGTCGTTACAGTCGGTCCGGAGAAAAGACGACGAAAGCCCATTACACTACATCCTTTCGACAAGAGAGCTATCACAACACCGTCGTTCTTGGAAACAACAGCAGTCATGTGCTTATCTACGTTTCCGTCTTCAGTGCTATCTCATGAATTTTCAAGGCCTGTGAACAACAATTTTGACGCAAAGCTGCACTTATCGCATTGAAACTTAACCTCTAAGAAGCTCATACGGTGCCGTAGCTTGCTGGCGTCAATCCCAGTTTCTCGTCCCAAGTCCAGAGAGCATGTAAGCCCCAGACATTTCCTTTCACGTGTCTTGCTCGTGCTTGTTCCTCTTGCACCACTGTTCATGATTTTTTGCGTTCCGATTCCCAACTCTAAAGTCGATCACAATCCACATTAGCACCGCTATGGCCCAGTCCAAGGACTGAACGAAGAATTACACAATCAAGACACCTTCCGGCAATATAATCGTTCCGATTCAACCTTGGCGCCCTCCCCTTTACATACTTCGTGTCCTGACTCGCCCACGGCACCTCCCCACCCAACATCTTTCCCACCTCAACCCCACTCGCGAACCCATCCTCGTGGCACCCATAGCACGTCCATGCGCCATAATAAAAATCCCACTCTTCCCTTGTAACTCATGTAACCTCTCCTGGGCCGACACCGCAGTAGAATTGTAAAGAGGATGCGCGTACTCGACCACGGCTTGCGTCTTCGCCGGGTCCGGATGGTGCGGTGGGTTCATGGTAACGAGAACGTGGCCAAACTTGGGAGTTGGGATGTGTTGAAAGATTTTCATGTTGTATGTCAGACTCACAGTCTCAAGATTACCGGACAGACTCTCATTTCCGTTCGTCAAAATTGCATTCTTAGTGAGGCCTACAATGCCGCTAGATGCGGAGTTATTAGCCCGCGCGCGCGATGATGTTGTGGTAAGGTAGTTTCAAGCTGACCAAGCGATGCGACGGCTGGGCATGAGAGTAGTGTCGGAGTGCAGGTACGCGAGGTTGGGCGTCGTTTGGAAATGGTGAAGGATTTCTTGCTCGATGGGTACGGCAGTCGAGGACGATACGGACATGGCTTGGTCGCCGTGGCAGGCTAGGATGACGCGGTCGAAGGGATCTTCGGTGCAGTCTCTGAAGGTCAGTATGACCTTGCCATCATCGGTTTCCGGAGGGTTTCGACTGGGCGGTTGGGTAGACGCGTTCCTGTGGGAAACGGCGCAATACGATATCAATATCTTGCCTTGAACCACCAGGTATTTTCTTCCACAGTGGTCTAGACTCGAGAGTATCGAGCAGATGATGATTCCGCAAAAATCATACAAGGGTCACAGCGGGAAACTCGAGGGAGCATTTGTTGGCTCCTGTGCTCCAGACACACGCCATCCTGGGGATGAGGTAGTCATCCTGAATTTCACGGAGTAGCCCTTTCTCTAGGTAGTCCCCTATACTCACTTTATAGTCTACAGTCCTCTGACTGGTTGTGGATAGGAGACCTAAGGTAAATCGGTTGAAGTGAATAATGTCGAATATCATCCTCACATGCCCGGACTGAGCGCATCATTCAAAGATTTCTTCATCTCGGCAGACTCCAAGTATCACTTTGGTGTCCACGGTGTCGATATCAAGCTCCGTGAGGAAAGCGAGGAAGTTCGGATATGTCGTGGCATTCATGATAATGAAGCGTGTATCTACTGGTGTACTGAGGCTGTTGCAAGGTGAAAGCGGCTGTGTTTGTACGACCCCTTCATCGGTTCGCAGCTTCATACAGAGAAACCCCATGGCCGCTATCAAGGAGCGAGTAAAGCGCGCCAATGCCGGAGACGCCACTGCCGACGATGGTTATACGTTTCCTGGATGATTCCATGCTCTTGAGAAGTTTTGACTATTAGAATACTGTTTTTGTAACAGCTTGTATGTTCAACAAATTAAGAGATGTACGAAAGATATACGCAGATAGTTCGAAATATTTCAAGGGCAACCACGTACCCCAGACAGACTGATAGAAAATATCATGCATTGAAAGCAATTACAGTGGAGTTGGGACGGCAGAAGGATGCTACAAGCTTGAAATCTGACCGAGATGGAGAACCAATGTCTGACATACTCAACAACGAGGAGACCTTCGCGGAAACTGTACAACTTTTGGAACACTGCTGAAGCATGAAAGAGGATCTTGTACTCTACTAGTTCTACCGCATTGGCGGAGCGGGAATAATCACGTGCAGTCTTGGCTGGTCCTATGAATCGCAGGCACGAGTTGGGGCAGCCATCTATGACATCCAACCACCAACCTCTTCACAATCTGGGGACGACACGAGAATCTCTAGATTAAACTCTGAACCACCAATAGCAGAACTTTCCCCAAAAGGCTCTCCGACCTACCTGAAAGCTCTAGTGGAGCAAACCCAACCTCGAGACTAGGCACCATCCATCCGTCAATACCACATTCCCAGACCACCGCCACAAGGTCACCGCAAGCATGGCGAACCCTCTCGACACATCACCGGGCTCCGAGCTCTTCTCCTCCTATGAAGCCGAACTCAAACTGATCCTCGCCGACCTTGACCAAAAGCTGCTCTCCATCTCCGACCTCGATGGTGAACCCCGGAAAGCTGAGGTACGCAAAGGCGAGCGCGCACTCGAAGAAGCCGCCGAAATCCTCTCGCAGATGAAGATCGAGAAGCAGAACATCCCCGCTGCCCAAAAAGCCGCCGTAAATGCTCGTTTTAGGAATTATCAGAGCGATGTTGATGCGGTCGGGAGGAAGCTGAAGGGCGCGGATAAGAGGCAGTTATTTGGGGAGAGGTATAGGGATGATATCGAGGCGGGAGATGCGCAAGTGGAGCAGAGGCAGCAGTTGTTGAGTGGCACGGATAGGCTTGAACGCTCGTCAAACCGTATAAGAGAGTCGCAACGAATTGCGTTGGAGACGGAAGACATCGGCCGAAATGTGCTGGGCGACCTGGGCAGGCAAAGAGAAACGATTGAAAACACCCGCGGGCGGTTGTTGGAGAGCGAGGGGTATACGGATAGGAGTATTAAAACGCTGAGAGGGATGGCAAGGAGGTGGGTGCCCTTTGGATGATTGCGGGCGGAGCCTGCTTGTGAGCGATGTCTCGTTTGCCTGGCGATGATGCTATGACTGTCCGATTTGCTTTTGGAGATTTGCTAACATTTCTGGTAGGATGGCTACGAATAAGATTATCACGATTGCGATTATAACGGTTCTTGTCCTTTTGATTATTGCGGTTGTCGTCAGCAAGTTCAGATGAGCGTGGACTTGCAGGCATTGTATTGGCTTGAGGCGTCTCATGCGAATGTATGGAGTAGCATGTATCTTTTCGGAGTGCTTTTGTGAGAAGCTTCCATTCCCAGAAAACCAGGGATGACTTCTTGGTGCTTGGCTTGTCTTCATCCTCTCCATATCGTCGTTCGATCGCTTCTCCTCTCGACGTCTGCTCAAAGCCAGGGCATTTTGGCTACCTGCACTACTTCCGCCGAGGTCTGTCCCCACCCTTACCTGAGTTCATTGGGCCCTGGATTTGAAGCATTCTGTCATTCTCCTTGTCAAAAACGGCCATAATGTCGCTGTCAGAACCATAGGTCATATCCGCGAAGTCGCTCTCAGAATAAGCCACCCAGTCCGGTGCCCAGGGCATAATCATGTCAGGATCCGTACCTTTATGTGACAGAGGATCATTTCTGAATCCCACTTTCTGTTTCATAGCCCCCGAGCGTCCCTGTTCGCGAACCTTATACATCTCCTTCAACTCCAGCTCAGCGTTCCCTTCACCTTCCTATCTCAAAGGCACAGTGGCATCTTCGCGAAGGAGTTCGACCTTGTCAGCGTACCGCTCCGCCGCGTAAGTGCAATGCTCGCTCGCGACACGATATCTCTCATCGTTGATATCTGCAAAATCGAATCCATGATCCTTTGTGATAGCAGTCCAAAGCGCGGAATCGAATTGATCGTGACCAGACCCAAGGTCGCAAGAGTTCGACCACGGTCGATAGGTCTCCAAGGCTGCGAGGCCCTCGTCAGTCCGAAGAAAGTTGCTGAAAGCGTCGAGGCGCTCTCTGAGGTCCTTTGCAACACCCCGGACGACCGTCAGATTGCACACGTGTCAAAGAGAGTGCGTGGTTTGGTACTCACTTCATGGCTCGACTTGGCGTATTTGAATGCTCGCCCAATATTTTTGGCCGTCTTGAATTGATCGACCCGGATTTGGCCCAGGTTCGCCACCAGCACTCTGGCCAGCTGATGCTCCATTATGTCGTTCATGGATTTACATGTCCGCTGATGAAGCGCATCCCTCCTTGTTTCGAACAATACCCTTTCAACCTTCCTTAACCGTTCGCTCGTGGATTCGTTGGTGGTCTTGCTCCGATCGTTTTGCGTTTGAATCGCATCCAATTCGGTGCGAAACGCTGTGTTCTGGTCATCCAGTGTTGTCAGCGCGACCTGCGTCTGTCGCTGCTGGCCCTGAAGCGTTCTGATAGACTCGCTGAGCTGCTTGAGATATTTGTTGAAGTCTGAAGGCTTCATGCTCAATGTTGCTTCGCCCGGTCTGGAATCCATGAAAGCTTTGAATTTACCGAAGGTGGCCGTGACGCCTACCGTGACTCCATCAATCTCGGTGACACTATGGGAACTTGTGAGGGGCGTTGCTCGGAAAAGTGAGAGGTTTAGTTATTGGTGTAAGGAGTCGCAATTTTCGAGGGAGTTTGATACGAGGTTAGTAATGCATATTGGAGGACTTGTGCAACGTAGGACAGGTAACGAGGCGTAGCATTTCGACGTGCAAGTAAAGGAAGTCAATACTTGAATTGACTCATACAGATCGTCAATTTCATGCTTAGTGACAGAATATTTGTTTGTGGTGGGTTATTCTAGGCTCCGTCGCTACATGGAAACACTCTCAGAAGCGCCCAACTTTGCTCGTTAGTCCCTTGTCATGGCTTAGAAGAGTCCTCGCCCGTCTCTGATTCGCGGCGTCTCTTCTTGCACTGAGTCTCACGGTCGTTCTTGATACTATGCAGCCACCTCTCCTCCTTCTGGACGTTGCCTCGCTGTCCCACTGTACGATCGTGCTAGAGTCTTCGTGAAGCTCCTTCACCCATCCCGCGTAGCGTTCCGCCATGTAGTTGCAATGTGCGAGCGTATTGAGGTATTCCCACATTCCAAAGCCCATGTGCTCCATCATTCCAGTGCTCAGGTACCCGTAATATCGATAAGCCACGCAAAGCTTGCGGTAGTCTGACCTTCTACGATTAATATCCTGGAATGATTCGCCATTATTGCTGTCGATCCATGGACCGCATGCCTCCATTGCAGCAAGAGCCGTGTCCGTAGCAAGGTACGTTTCAAACTTGCTAAGCCGCCGTTCGCAGAGCGATGCTTTGAGCTAACCGTCTCCGTCAGTACACCTTGCCAGGCTCAAAGGCTTTAGCGCTGCTTACATTGTGTTCTTCCATGGTGCCCTCGCGCTTGTCCTCCTTCTGATATTTTCCGGAGTTATGGAAGAGTTCTCTTCCCCAAGGACAGCCAGCCATTTCCCCAAAAGAGTGGAGAGCTGGTATTGAAGGTATCCCCGCATCTCCTTGCACGTTCGCTCGTACAGATCCTTCTCTATCAACTTGAAAAGTCCGGTCTCGGCCTTCTTCAAACGTTCCTCAAGTCTGATGCTTTCTCTCTTAAGCGTCTTCACCTGATCTGTCGGCATTCGCAGAAGACCGGCATCGTCGCGTAGAGACGCCACCTCAGCCTCCGCCATGGCCACTTGAGCTTGCAGAGTCGTGACAATGTTGCTAAGAGTCGTGACATTGTTGCTAAGAGTCGTCACGGTGTTGCTAAGATCACGCAGATACGCTGTAAGGTCGGGGGTTGCCGCGTTTGAGGAGGCCATCGTGAGCTTCACTCGTTGAGAACAACAATCTCTGTTGGGCGGTGAGTAAGCTGTTGTGAGAAACTTCTGACAACAGTGAGAATCTTGCAGAAGTGAAATCGCGAGAAGGCGATTCACAAGAGTACGGAAAGGGAAATGTAGCGGGAGTCTGTATAGTCGTTTACAGCATCAAGGAAACTTTTACTCCCCTGTCAAACAGATCTCAGCACGACTCCGAAACTAGACCTCCAAAGCTAAGAACAACACCAGATTGATCCCTCTACCATGAGGTTATCCTTCATCCTCGACTGGGGAGCACCTCAAATGTTATCTATCCGCTTAAAAACGTGAGCCAGATTACTCCTCGTACTCTGCCTTGAAGTACCTCGCTGCATCACAAACATGCGCCGCATCCCCTCCACTCTCCTGAAACTCAAACTCCTTCCGTGCCAGGTAGCAAAAGTATCTCTTCATCTCCGGCTCCATCATCATCATCCTCTCCTCCTTCCAGTCATTCACCTCCTGCTCGCCACCCACCCAGAGCGACTTCACCTGATCCCAGAGCGCACCCTTACGCTTCCACGACGTAACCTCGAGACCGTGCAACGCATACTCATAGGGCTGGTAGAAGTATGTATCACCCCGTGTGAATGCGTTCTCATCGAAGTGCACCATGAGGGTCTTCACGAGCCGCTCTTGGCTAGGTTGGTCCATTGGAACGAAGTGGTGACCGGGACCGTCGATGAGCACCTTCATGCAAGCTTTGATATCGTCAATGAGATATAGACCTGCGCTAGTCCAACAGCGAGGACCCGCCGGATAGCGATGGCCTTTGCAGTTATCGTTGAGGCAGATGTAGGGACGTTCGAATTGCACGGCCAGGTTGCGGTTCCAGCTGATAGTCTTGGTAGTGACGAGCTTACTGCCAAAGATGTTGACAACGGCGTAGGCGGCGACGTCGAGGACGTAGCAGGTTCCCTCATTACACACATCGTCGGTGAGGAGGTGGACGCAGCGCTGAGACATAGGTAATTCGCTGGGCGAGATAGAGAGGGGACGGTGGCGCCGACGGCCTGCAGAATCCTTGAGGTGCACGATGAGGTTTTGCTCCGGCTCAGTCGGAATTGGGAGTATCTGCTTCGATTCAGTCGCATGGGCGGTACCTGCTTTGATTGGCACAACAGTGAGTGCTTCGACAGGCTTCGTGAGGGTGACTCTCAGCTTAGAAGGCGATTGTGGGGGTGTGAGGAGAGCATTAGTTCGCGTGTGGCGGTCTATGTTCGGCAAAGTCAGAACAGCCTCTTCGACGAGTGGTTGGTGGTCCGTCTTACTTTGGTCTTTGCTCAGATCAGCCTCCACCTTCTCAAAGCTATATGAGATGCCTGCGCTCTCTCTAACCATGAAGAGCGCGTGCGCATGAGCTCCCTCGGCAACCTGATACTGAGTGAGATGTCTTGTTGAGCCCTTGACACAGTGTTCGAAGTTTTGCAAGTAGATCAGTCCACGGCGACGGTTCTCCTCATGGCTGGTTTTTGAGAAGTTGGCCTGCTCGTTCATGGCTGGCACCAGAATCCTCATAATATACGCTGCCGGTGCTGTCACCGAAAGCTGGCGAGACCAGCGATCATCGATACACTGCCCGGCATCGTGGATCTTGGTGCAGCTAGAGTGAGCATGAGATTTACCCGCGTTTGAAGGTCCTTCATCAGTATCAGGAGCAAGGACATGAGCTCGGTGGTCGTAGTAAGCACGTTGCATGAGGTCGTCTGTGATGGCGGCTAGGATATCGATCATAGGTGGGACATCCGGCCTCTTGCCTAGGCGAGGCTTGGAGTGCTTCCGATTGTGGCCTCGAAAAGCGGGGTTTGGATACTGCGCGAAAGGAGCTGCCGGCGCGATAGCAGCTGCTGGTGACGCCGCATGGTAACTATCCTCTTCTTGAATGTCTGGTAGTTGTTGGCGATGGAAACGTCCAGAATACATATCTTCGTACTGACCAGACAACAGTGCGCTGATATTGATACAACTCTGAAGATCCTGGATGTACACCTGGTAGATAAGAACAAGGATGGCTTTTAGAATTGACTTTTCGATAGATCTTTCATGAAAGCACTTCGCGGTGTTGCTGAAGGTTACAGATGCTTCCATTCCTTTCGCACGTGGCGCGCGCTCCGCGTCGGCTGCTGAAGTGTTGTCGCCAGTCATGGTGACGTTGCAGTTTCGAAAGATCATAGCAGATTCGTAGCTGAAAGCTGCTGATTTTTCTACTTTGACCATTTACCAACAATGCTTAAAGAGCATGCTGCTAAGTAGCGTGATGTAATTCTCTTTTGACGGTCTCCCAACCATGCCCGAAGGACGTGCTTCTAGATAGGGTGGTAGCTTCGTTTTCCTTGATGGTCCGTCTAATATGCACGCTACTTCGTAAAGTGAAATGCTTCTTGTTCTTCTTCGGAAAGCCAACGATCCCACAGCCTACCGTGACGCGACGAGCTTCGTCAGTCATGAACTGCATTGATTGTCAGCTTGCACAGGCCGTCCAAGCCTTCACATCACACGACCTATGGGAAGACTGCACCAGAGTGCGCAGTCTGCAGACTGAGAGCGTGTTCGAGTGTTCTAAGAGCGTGGCCAAAACAAGATCTGGTGTTGTTCAGAAGTCGACTAAGATGTGATGTAAACTTCAACCGAATTTTGATGACGTGGTTGCCGTGACGTCGGTGAGAATGAGTTCACTTGCGAAATCACAAGCAAAGGAAATTCGCGCCGCATGCCAGTTCCGAGAGCTATTGGCTCTTGCCGTAGATGTTCCTAAGCCTTCGGCCTCAAACAAAATTCGTGCAAACTGCAGAGTCCGTGTCTCTCCTACGAATGCTGGAATATAGCTGATTGTCGACAAGCCCAACGTAGAGATCCTTACGAACCCAGGACGATGGCTCTGCAAAGAATCTCGAGCGAGCAATCGTTGTCTCGTACTGCAGTGCTGTACACCTTCTCCTAGCCGAGTCTACTCCTTCACAATCTCGCAGCGACCAAGCTAAGGTAGATGTTCCATAGCAGCCCGCAGCAGCTCAAGAAGACGATTCTCCTCTCCACCGGCACGTACGTCGTACTGATGATGTTCGCAATCGGCCAGACCTTGTAGCTGTCAAAGATGATTTTGAACGTCTCCTTCCTAAGGTCCAACCCAATCTCTCCAAAGTTCTTATGTTTGAATGCGCCCATAATAATCAGGAAGGCGACTGTATTGAACAGCGCGCCCAGGGTGATACAGTCCGTGAACCACTTCTTGCCAATGTTCTTCCAGTTCCTCACTCTTACCACATCGTCATCTCTGAGTCTGTCTCTTCCTCCATCTTCTTCATTTCTGCCCACTTTCGACGCTCCTAGGCTCTCCAGGTCTATGCTCTCGTTGTTCTGCGTTCGCTGCACAATCCTCCAGCCGGGGAACGTTCGCTCCAGCCAATTCTGCCATAGGAAGTTTAAAGGAGCTGTCAGACAGGCGAACAATGCGAAATGCGTAAAGAGTGTCCAGTCGAAGACGAGGGGAACGCCGTTGTTCCAGGCCTTAAGAGTTTGAGCAATCGTGTTTGAGCAGCAGTCGATGCCTACGGCGATTAGGGATGAGCTTATAATTGCTGCCACCATTATGCGCAGCACAAGATGCACAGAACAATGGGAGGTATGTGCAATAGCTTAATGGCGCTACTATTGCGTGAAGCGATGCTTGAGAGACGTGAGAGAGTCGCCCAAGGTCTACTTGAGCTAGTCAATATGTGGCCTAAGGCTTCGAACATGACTCGGTCTGCCTGGCCCTTGTGGCGTCCACATCACGAAGCTGTTACTGCTGTGGACTGCCATGGCCTAAAGACCCAATTGGGTTTCAACTTCCGAGTTGTATAGGAATGAAATTGCTTTGCGAATAGAGAAATACGGTCACCACCGACTTCGTTCCTGCCCTGGTGAGATAGCTTGTTGGCGACAGAAAGGTCGTGCCTCGGAAGCACGACAGGGCATCTCCGTACCGGATAACGCAATCTCAAACAATGTCAATATTTGTAGGCTATGATTAACAATCAGTAAAGCCCTTAGTAGGCCCTGTTGAAAGCTTCAAAATCTCCTCACTCGTTCTCCAAGTTCACTTTCTTCATCACTCGACATCAACGCCAAAGTTGTCTAAAACGTTCCAATCATCACTTACCGCTGCTACCTGCCTACCACGCAGGCTCCGCATTAACAAGCAACTGTTACAAGAATAAAGGAGCCATATATCTAGACCCATTCTTCAGACGCCTAGCCATCTTAGTACAACAGTCATGTCGAACTCCAAACTCTTTCAACCCCTCCAAGTGGGCCAAATCGAGCTTAAACACCGTATCGTGATGGCTCCTCTCACACGCTTCCGCGCCGACGACAACCATGTCCAACTCCCCTTCGTCAAAGAGTACTACTCTCAGCGTGCTTCTGTGCCCGGAACGCTCCTTATCACTGAAGCCGCCTTTATATCCCCTAGAGGCGGCGGCTTCCCAAACGTGCCCGGGCTATGCAACCACGCACAGCTTCAAGCATGGAAAGAAATTACAGACGCGGTGCACGCGAAAGGCAGCTATATATACTGCCAGCTATGGGCCCTCGGTCGAGCAGCGAACCCGAAGGTTCTGAAGCGTGAAGGACAGGATTTTGTAAGCAGCAGCGCGGTGGGGATGAGCGATAACAGCCCCGTACCACGCGCCATGGAAGAGAATGAGATTGTTCAGTTCATTTCCGAATACGCTGAGGCGGCGAAGAACTGCGTGGAGGTCGCTGGCTTCGATGGTGTCGAAATTCATGCCGCGAACGGCTACCTCGTCGACCAATTTACGCAAGACACGTGCAACAAGCGCACCGACGCGTGGGGCGGTAGCATCGAGAAGCGTGCCCGCTTCGGGCTCGAGGTCACGAAGGCTGTGACAAAGGCGATAGGCACGGAGCGGACGGGCATACGACTTTCTCCCTGGAGCACTTTTCAGGGTATGAGGATGGAGGACCCTATTCCGCAATTTACGTACCTCATCAAAGGCCTCAAAGAGATCGGGGTTGCTTATCTGCATCTTGTGGAGTCACGGATCCAGGGCAATGCGGATACGGAGGAATCTGGCCGGCTCGACTTCGCATTCGATGTCTGGCAGAACCAGAGCCCTGTCCTGCTTGCTGGCGGTTTTAGACCGTACTCCGCGAAGAAGGCGGTGGATGAGGACTATCCGGGGACGGATGTCGCCATCGTGTTTGGGCGCTACTTCATTTCGAACCCAGACTTGCCGTTCCGAGTACAGCACGGGATTCAGTTTAACCGGTACGACAGGGACACGTTCTACAAGACAAAGAGCAAGGAGGGGTATATTGACTACCCCTTTTCTGCTGAGTTCGAAAAAGAGAGCAAATTATAGTTAGACCAGGTTAGAGAACCATAGACGGACAAAAATTGACTGTCAATCATGGCACTTCGAAAGGAGGTACTGTCGAACATTTGTCCACGAGCTGCAGATCTCAGCTTGTGCCTATACTCTCACTCCAGAAGAATCAGCTTCTTCACAAGGTGATGCTGAGTATGTCACGTGCTAAATAGCAAGCCAAAGTGATTCTTGTACGTTCGAGCCTTGAAGCCTTTTCGACCCAAAATGGCGAGCCAAAAAGTCATTGATTTCAAGATGTCCAAGAACCGGCAGACAGCATCGGACATGGCCAGCTTGTTCGCTGATCAGATTCTTTCCCCAAGCGCGACGACATGACAAACATCTCGCATTCCAGCTGCCGTCTGCACCGCAACGAGCCATTGATCTGGCAGGCGCGGTTGGAATGAGACTTTGAGATGTCGAGAATTCACGCACGTCTCAATCGTCATCTTCTCTTCGCCGAGAAATGTCGCTCACGCCCTCCAATCCCCGGATGAACTCCATCAATCCAGCACTATCCCTGCGACTGACGCCGTCCAATTCGCCGCATGCAAGACACACACCCACACGCTCTCCGACCAAGTTTGCGCGATCCGAGAACAGCGTACTGTCTCTCAAACAAGTCATTGGAAGCACTGTTAGCTCTGCGAATGCGTTCGATACGCTCCCTTCAGCGAGGACAATCGTCTTCACGGCCGGTGCGGGTAAGTAAATCTAATTCATCTCATTGATTCAGACACTGAGAATTCTTCCTAGGCATCTTCAAGCCCAACATCCTCCCCACCCTCCTAGACCAATACACTCACCAACGAGAGTACACAAAAATCCTA
>Ga0115846_100231_pt1 | contig 29530 bp, 26 predicted proteins | sample InSIn5gowninarea_2_FD_83860 | JGI IMG/M metagenome (GOLD analysis project Ga0115846, IMG submission 83860) | reverse complement strand
TGACGATCGTTCAAGCACCACAAGAGTAAAGTCATGCTTTGCCAACCTATATGCCAGCACTGATCCCGCTAGATCGTCACCAGATATCAAGACTCGGGTTTTTACCATTGTTGATGTCTTGCTGTTGCTGATTTGAAGAGCGTCAGTTGACTCGAGCTCGAATATCAAGACTCGGCTTCAGAATTGAGCATACAGCTTTCAGTGTTCTCGAAGACAGGGTTACTGCCAGTTCCTACGTAGTGCGACAGTCTTGCTTGAACAGGGACGTACTTGATTTTTTGGCCGCCCAGGATATATGTACATTCAAAGTTACAGCGTCGAAGCTTTACTTCGGCCCCACTCCCGAGATATTTGTCTCGGTGACTCGGTGTCGCCCGAGCTCTCGATTGCTGTGTTGACATCATCCCGCACTGCACCAAGGAGAAACTCGACGAAGTTTATTCATTCAGGTCAAGTAATGAAGCCTGCACCGTTCTATACGTGAGATAGAACAGTGGTGTGTGTGGATAAGAGTGAAGACTTTCCATAATAGGCAAAGAAGAGTAAGGTCCACATGGAGCTCGCCGGGCCGACTTAGGCTTATCCCGTCGATTCCACTGTTTATTTATTTTATATCAGTGTTCATGCGGCACTACTGTGAGATGGTGCTCGCAACATATTGTGAACACTACCCTCTTGGGTTCCATAGCGGGTACAGGACTGAAATTATATGTACGTACGGAGGTCGCTAGCGATTCGCAGAGTCTACTACGAGGTGAGGTGCTACATTAGTTAAACGTCCTTAGAATATATCAATAGGTGTGTACCCGTAGAGCTGGGAATCTGACTACATACCACAGTGGTGTGACATGCCACCATACTTGCAATGGTACAACACGAGAAGAGACCAGAGCCTTGATCACCTTGACACCAAGACATATTGGTCCGCATCCTTGTCGAATGTTGAGAAGAACTTCACCGCAGTGCTCAACACCCAATTGACCGCTTTCGTCATCGTAGGCTTCTTCTTGGCCTTCTGCTTCTCCTCCCTCACCGCCTCCTGAATCCACTGCTTAACCTGGTCGTCCAGCTTCACATTCATCTTTAGCTTATCGGATTGGCTCCTCTGCAACGACGTTTCTAGCTCCGCGACGTTATCGATCGAGTTTCTCTAGAAGAACCAATCGAAGTTCGACAGCCTGATGTGGCGTGGGAATCAGTCGCACATGGGGCGGTCGAGTGTGATGTCTTTGGATTTCCATCCTTGGTATCTCTGCGTCGTGCTCGTTACAACATCGGAATACACTGCATCCAGCGCTGGGAGAAGGGGCTCTACCCTGAAGCATTTCGTTTCAGGAGCCCTTTCACAGGGGAATGGATGGCAGAGAATGGCGTATATTGGGTGCTGCGCAGGCAAACCGAGTTAACGGACGACACAACTAGCGACATTCCATTCGTGTTCGAGATATGGGAAAGCGCTATCGACGAGATTTCGGCCAGTGGAGGCACAAACTATGCCCTTAAAACATCATTGATGGCCAGCACTGAAGACGATGCTCCTGACCATGCAACGCGAGGTACTCGATCATTTGCAGAGGTGAAAGCTGTTTGGCCTCTCACACAGATTCCCAAGAGTGCTTTGCAACAGCATGTTCCACCCGCCGAGATACCATATCGAAGAGTCGAGGTGGTGTATCATGTGCAGCAGAACATGGCCGGTATGAAGTTCAGCTACAGCATGCTTGGATAAAATCTCAACGAAGTGAGTGAGGTCGATTTTCAGGCTTTGCCAGACAATGTAGAGAAAGGCCAACCATGGGTCAGCCAGCGTGGGACGTGAATTGAGCTTTGCACCCCAAGGACGTTGTGCCCTAATGGTCGATATTGACAATCTTGAGTACAGTTAAGCTTCTCCCGTTCATGACCATGATCTGCGTCCTTGTAAAAAGAAAAACAAAGTACACATCTGTTGGTGCAGTTCGAGTGGTCAGACATACGGACCATTCAAGCTGCCCACATACAACGAAGGCTTGTAATCGTGCACCCACTTCTTCATCGCTTCTGACATGTCCAGGCCACTTTCTTTGAGATCCCAAAACTGTTCTGGAAGTCCTGATGAAATGCCTGAATCGACCTCGACAATGGCTGCTCGGAGCACAATATCTAGTCTTCGTGCTAGTGGCCAGCGCCGTCCACACATGTTCAGGCCATGCATGAGCATGTCAAAGAGTGGTTCTCGGACTTGACCAAGCGACCTATCGAGGCTCAACTTGAACCGAGCTGGGACACATATGAATGAGGCAAAAAGAGGACTATTGATCTCGGCGTCAGCGTCGCTGATGTTCCGCACAATGTCAATGATATTATTGTACGAGGCTATACATCTTTGCCGTGCGACGTGTACATTGATACTCTCGTCTAGCACGTATTTCTCGTAGACCATGATAATTGCGGCGTTTGAGAGTAACCTAGTGAAGATATGGTTGATGTCAAAGTCGACCACTCCGTTGGCTAGGATCGTGTAACCTGATGTTGGCAAGCCCTGGTCGTATGACATCAAGTTCTGATACATTTCTTCAGTCACAGCTAAAGTCGGCTCGTTGAGAGTGTGATATTCGCCTTTTGCGTATGCAAAGAAGAACTCATGAACTGGCTGCAGACCAATCGCAGCCAAGTGAACATGGGTTCTGAAAGAGTCGCGAAAGTCGGGGGTCGTGAGGTATGCTACACCGGACAGGTGATCGACCAGCGCAGCGGACACATCTCGCCATGACACTCCGAGTGATGACACGGCGTCAAGAGCCAGTATACTCCACGTCATAGCGATAGCAGAGTCGTCGCTCCGGAAGATCTCACGCGCTGGTGGACCGACTTGTGCAGGTGATTGTGATTCGATGCGTTTGAGTAATTGTCGGAAAGTGCCGGTGTGTTCGCCCATTCTGCGACACATGGCCATGATGCTGAACGTGCCAGGTATGTCATCTGAACCGTAGTCGAGTATGGCGATGACGAACAAAGCTTGCATCGATTGCAACGAAGGCTTGGTCATCGCTTCCGTTAATACCTGCGACCTCAGGTATACAGACAGCCGCCGCCGTCCTTTGTAGCCTAGGCAGATGGCCTGAGAGGAATATGCGATTTCTAATGCTATGACTGCACGCAGCACGACGTCCTCAATGTGGTCGACAGGATTGGGAAGCATGCTTAGAGCTTCTTGAATGCGGTCATGGTCAAGGATTGGTATCCAGGGTTGATTTTCCTTGAACCAAAAGTCGGCTAACGTGTAGAAGTAAGAGTGGGGTAAGGTCATCATATCAGAAACTGCCGCATCTGTCTCCCTGACGATGCTGTGAGATGTTGCTATGTGGCTCACATTCGCCACAGACCTAGCAGGCGTGGTAGCTTGTGGTGTTGGAAAGGATGGAGCTTGTGGTGAAGTCCTGCCAAGACTCAAGGCTGTGGCATTCGAAGTTGCAAATTGTGGTTGCTGCAGAGCATGTACCTCATTTTCGAGTTGTCCTGGGCTGTATGAGCATCGATCCTATTGCCAACAAGGTTTGCTGCTAACCGATTCTTGATTCTAATTCGGACACATAGCCGGCACGAAGACCACGCTTTCTGGTATGTGTCGTATACTCACATTCGACCTTGGCTTTGACGCAGAAGCTGCACCTTGGTAACTTACGGTCACATCTTGTCTTTCTTTGTCGGCACAGTACACATCTAGGGTAAGCTATTAGTTTATGGCCAACTGCTTACTGGTGCGTGCATACACTGTCCTGCTAACCGATGTAGAAGCCGAGCCGTCGGAAAGATCACTACTCATGCTACCAGTTTGGAGCGATATAGTGTTATGTCTGATGCCTTTCGAGATGAATATCAAAAGAGATACGGTCATGGCAAAGGTTGACCTCGGAAAGCGGGGCAGAGTCATCGGCGAGAGTCGGCCCGACCATGGTTTGGCTTGGCTTGGCAGACGCTTGAAGACATCTCAGCCATCATCAGCTTGGTGTTGGTCATTAGCATTCAATTTGAACAGCAAGCAGTCCAGACGCTTCAATGCTAGCTCTGAGGCCGAGCTCACAATTGTTTGGATTTGTGAGAGCAATGACCGCATCGTTTCCTCATACTGCTTGTAGAATGCTTGGTGTTCCTGGATGTTTGGAGACGCTGCTGTTGAAGCAAATCCCAATGCTAAGGAGAATAGCTTGCAGAGAAGATCGTAGGCTTTAGCTTGTTTCCGCTTGAGCAACAATGACTTCAACATGTCATCTAGAGTGTCTTCATGAAGCTGACGGAATTGTGCAATACTTCCTGCTGTGTTCAGGCTTTCACGATAATCACCATCGGAGATATGACCATGGATTTTGCGAGCCGTTATGGCAAACGAGTCCCACGGGACTTTGATAGCTGCGTTGAGAGCATAGTCGATAAGACTAGAAACGAAATAATGTAACTTGATACATAGCTTCCGATAAGTTGGTGGAGGCTTTGATGAGGATCGCAGACTAATCGAAGCAACCAGCGTCCGTGTCAGAGAATGCATCCTCAGGAGCACGAGGAGAAATCTAAAGATCCGGTCGTATTTGTCTAGCACCGAAGGAGTTATCACAAGCTCCAACACCGGATTTGATGGCGTGTATGTCAGTCGAAGAAAATCCAAAGCATGAACTGACTGAAGATTTCTGCATAGCTCGAGCTCGGCATCTGTTAATTCTCTGATAGCGAAAGACATGCATTCCGCGATGTTGTTTGAACCACGGTTGGTCGGTGATTCAGACAGCAACCCCATCAAAACAAGACGAAGTTCAGAGGTAGCTGGAGGCCAGACTTCTCGGTCCTCGAGTCGTAAGCCAGCTGTCAAGCTAGTCTTGCGGCGACCCTCGGCACTGTGCTGATCCGCATCGAAAAGAGCTCTACTAAGACGTGTGGCGAATAGCCCATTTCCGAGAAGCTGAAAGGCGTACAGCTGATCCAGGTGGGAAACGAGATCGTGCTCAAGAAATAAGGTTTTCAACAGAGCATATGACGACAGCTGGTGTTGTACTTGCAAGAATGGTGCAATTGAAAATTCCAGTCTCTGTAGGGGCGAAAGATCCAGTGAGATATTTGTGTCCGGTTGTTCGAAAACGGCAGCGATAGCTGTTGTAAGAGATTCCTGCTCGTCAGAAATGTTTATGCTGCTGTGGATGGAACCAATGGAAAAATCAGTTGCAAAAGGATCAGTCACTACTGGTGTTGGAGTCTGAGGAACCAAGCCTGCACCTCGAGCTTCACCGAATAGTAGTATTCCCCGTGATAAGGACTCTACCACTTGTTGTTCGAGTTCGTCAGCTATTTGTTGGACGGCAATTAGATCCATCCACCCCTGCACGAGTTCAATCTTCATCGGTTGAGTAATCAATCGATTGATTCGAGGAGCATGCGTCTCTACTGCCGACAAACATTCGATCGTTTCGAGCCACTTACCATGGCGACTTGGCAACAATTCTGATAGGAGCCAGTCTTGGTTGCCAGCACCCGTAAATCGCGTCACGACCAAACCTAGTTGCTCTGCTGTGGCGCTAATGGCAGGACGAAGTATTCGAGAAGCGAGTCGATTCATCAACATGCGGAGATGGGTTTTTGATGTCCAAGATCTATTGAGTAAGTGTATTGTTTCTGCCAAAACTATCGTTTCGCTCGACGATGCTGATAATGGCGGCAGAAGTTCCTCCAGGTGCGTCAGAATCTCAGCATATACTCGCGCGACTTGTGTTAACTGAACAAGTGACAATGTATATGGCTTCCGTCCTACCAAGTCGGTCTCTATAGCATGTAGGATATCCACGATTGAGCTTCTAATCGTAGATGAAGTCGGCGCCGAATTGACACTAGACTGAGATTGAGTGCTTATTCGACGAAATAAGGCACCGCTACTGCAGAACAGGTTACAAATAGATTCTGTGACCTCGTAACTATGTCCACTCAGTGTATAGTTGTCAATACAATGTCTGAAAGATGTGCTGGAATGATTCCATTCGAAGAATGCTGAACTTTGGCCTAGAAGGAGATTGATAAGGGCATGCTGAAACTGGTCTGTTTTGGCGTACCTCAACGGTTGGCATCCGGACTGCTGTCGAAAGTGAGCGTTGAATGCATCGGTCAGTAGTGGGCCTGCTTCGCTGAAGAGTTTCGCGTTTGGTTCCTTCGTCTCGTTGTCGGTGAAGCGATCCCAGCTAGCAAGAAAGTTCTTCGAGACAGCCTCCGATGATCCAGCAAATTTCCAGAGATCGTCAGAGCTGACTGGGTTAAGTTTATCGGTACGTTCTGGATCGTCCAGATCCTTGTAGCTTGTTGTACATTCAGTGCCGTCAATTGCTTCTACAGATATGGCATCGAAGGATAAACCCAGAGTACTGGGCGTCAACGCTGGCAGACCTACCTTTTCAACATCAGCAAGATGCAGTGACTGACTTTCCAGCCTGTCGTCAAGTCGGAACCCATGCCACGTCTCGCCAAGAATGTCAACCATCACTGGCAGTTTTAGAACATTTTTCGATGAAAAAGGATCTGAGGCCATTTCCAGCGACATTGCCGCCGCATTTTCATCTGCTTGAAAGGCTTATAATAGCAGTCTACTCCGATCGGGATGTAGATGCTGAAGTGATGTTCAGTCTTTCAACCTGTTCAAGTTGAGAGAAAAGAAGCGAGGACAAGCGTGGTGTCTCTATCAAACGCGACTTAGACGCGTATTTTGAAATGGTAGGTTTGCCGAGAATAGAAGGGTCGGTCGTTCGACCTTCACATGTCACGGCCTCGGCCTGCGCTGACTCTTTGGCATCATTATCACAAGCATACTGTGTCTGGCTCATGTACACTGTCGCCTGCTTTAGATGAGTTTCATTAACTCTTTCCAGTCGCCCATGTCGCCGGACTCGTTCAGTCCTTGCTTCAGATGGCGGCGCAGTCAAAGCTGCTGCCTCCAGGGCGTAGCGTCAGGCAGCTGATATCTGATCTCACCCGGCTTTACTTGAAACATCGTACAAAAGTCTCGAGGACAGTGTACGTCACGCTGGTCGTTGCACTCATACACCGAGTACACAATGCAATATCTGAGCAGAAAGCAGCTGTACGACGACAAGCCGAGATTAGGTCACAGCAAGCTTCTTTGACGGGCGATGTTCATGGGACAGAGCAAAAGAAGAAGCGAGTTGAACTCAACCGCGAGTTCTTTCGCAGCTTGTTCCGATTGCTAAAGATATGTATACCAGGTCTCAGAAGCAAAGAACTTCGCTTGCTGGTCTCACATACAATTTTCCTCGTGCTACGAACCTTTCTATCCCTCTATGTTGCCGAGCTCGATGGCAGAGTGGTTTCGTCGTTGGTCAAGGGCAAAGGCAGGGACTTAGTCCTAGGGCTTGTCTGGTGGATGCTAGTAGCAGTCCCAGCAACATTCACAAATTCAATGCTTCAATACCATCAATGCAAACTGGCCTTGTCGTATCGATCGAGACTCACAAACCACATTCATCAAAAGTACCTCGACAACATGACCTTCTATACCCTTTCTGCGCTTGACGATCGAATCAAGAACGCCGATCAGTTGATCACAGTTGACGTTTCCCGGTTTTCGAACTCTTTGGCTGAGCTCTATTCGAATCTTGCAAAACCAGTGTTGGATATGGTAATATACAATTACAGCCTGTCCAAATCTGTCGGAGGAGAAGGACTCTTCGCTATGGCTTTGCTCGTGCAGGTCTCGGCGAATGTCATGCGAGCTCTGACACCACCGTTTGGCAAATATGTGGCTGAAGAAGCAAGACTGGAGGGGGAGTTCCGGTTCCAACATACAAGACTCATAGATTATAGCGAAGAAATTGCGCTTTACGCCGGACATGAAGCAGAGAAGGATGGTTTAGATAAAGGATATTTTACATTGATCAAGCACGTCAACCGCATACTGAGGCGCAGATTTTACCACGGGTTCATGGAAGACTTTGTCATCAAGTACTTTTGGGGCGCATTGGGCTTGCTTCTGTGCAGCGTGCCAGTGTTTTTCAAGGTACCAGGTCAGACACTGACCAAGATGGCTGACCATACTGAAACTTTCGTCACAAACCGAAGAATGCTCTTGAGCAGTTCAGACGCTTTCGGCCGAGTCATGTTCAGCTATAAAGAGATCACCGAGCTCGCCGGGTACACGTCGCGAGTATCCAGCTTGCTAGATGTGATTGATGATGTCTCTCAAGGCAAATACCAAAAGAGACTTGTCAGTTCAGCTAGCACAGAAGAGAATGCTAAAGTACTCAGTGGTCGAGGCGAGGTTGTGGAAAGCGAGGATATTGAGTTCGACAAGGTTCCCATCGTCAGCCCGAATGGTGATGTCCTAATCCGTGCTTTGAGTTTCCACATCAAACCCGGGGACCATCTGCTCATTGTTGGACCTAATGGGTGTGGCAAGTCGTCTCTCTTTCGAATCCTCGGCGGCCTGTGGCCAGTCTATGGAGGGAAAGTGCGAAAGCCGGATTTTGAAAGCATATTTTACATTCCACAAAGACCGTACCTATCGCGAGGAACGCTGCGGGATCAGATCATCTACCCTGATAGTTTGTACGAATTTCGTGCAAAGAAATGTTCAGAAGACGAGTTAGTGAACATTCTGCGCATACTGGAAATCGAATCTGTCGTGGACAGACCCAATGGTTGGGACGCTATCGAGGAATGGCGGGATGTCTTTTCTGGTGGCGTGCAGCAAAGGATCGCTATGGCTCGTTTGTTCTATCACAAACCCAAGTATGCAATTCTTGATGAATGCACCAGCTCTGTCACGCTAGAGATGGAAAGGAAGATGTATGAAACAGCGAAGGGATTGGGCACGACTTTGATGACTGTGAGCCACCGTCGAAGCCTGTGGAGATACCACAATTTCATTTTGCAATTTGATGGTAGAGGAGGTTTTGGATTTGGGCCACTAGATGCTGACCGAAGAATTGAACTTGAAGACGAAAAAGAAGACATCCTAGGTCGACTTCGAGGTGTTGAAAGCTGGCAAGCACGAATTGATGAGCTGCAGGTTTGAGACTTTGCATAGCTGTGTGTAATCGGAGATTTTTGCTACCTGAGCTGGTCTGTCGAAGTTGTATTATTTGAACTGCGGAGTCGCATGCTACGATTACGCAACAGACCAAGTGTCTGACAGCCCCAGATCCCAGCTTCACTTGCCCTCCGCAGGAAGTGGACTCAGTCGATCTATTCTTCATCATATGAAGTTGTCTTGCCCAATCATTGCTGCATCCTTGCATTCCCGTTCGATCAGTTGACGATGTGCTTCACTCCTGGGTTTGATTTTAATCTGGAAAGGAGCACTTTGTCCTGTAGGTGGGAATGGGCGTGAGACGTCGATTGGTCGCTCATGATCCTCCTCAAAATCGAAGCAGTATACCATCCGAGCAATAGCAATGAACAGGTTGTTCACCGCCACGGTGGAGCCCACGCAAACTCTTCTCCCTATTTCACGCACGCATCAGCCCACGCTTGCAAGGGCAACTATCGTGAAGACTTACCAGCCCCAAAACCTAGATGTCCCTTCGCTGGGCTGTCGAGATCATCGTTGATGAATCTTTCAGGCCAGAAACGATCTGGAGAATCATATTCGGTCGCCGAATTCGAGATTGCCCAATGGTTCCAAGTCACAACCGTACCAGCAGGCAGTCGGTACCCCTCGAACTCGTCGTCCTTGATCAAGGCGTGAGGAATACCAGTTTCTGCCATACTAGGCCTGCCATTTTGCACTTAGTAAGAGTAGAGAGACGAAGCGTCCTTAAGAAATTCGGTTTATGCAAGAACCAGGAATGTTAACGACTTACTTCCACCGAATACTCTCCTTCACCGCTCCTCTGATAATAGGACAATCATTCATGTCTCGCATGTCGGGAAGACGGTCGGCATTTGCACCACAGATTTTATCAAGCTCTTTGCGGGCTCGGTGTACCCAATCTGGCCATAGAGCAGCAGCTGCAACCAGCTGATGTAAGGAGACTCTGGTAGTGTCTGAACCAGCTTCCATCAGGGCGCCAGCAATGAAATAGAGTTCTTCTTCGGAGAACTCCTTCTCCTTTTCTAGTTTGAAGAATTCAGTCATGAAACACGGACCTTGGGTACCACGATTTTGTCGCTCACGAAAACGGTCGAATTCTGTTTTATACACTCTATTCAGTCGTTAGCACATGTCTCTCAAGAACTCAAACTCGTTCGGAATCAAGCCACCCTTACTGCAAAGCTCTTCTATACAAGTCGTCACCCCGCCATCTCCAAGGTTGCAGTGATTTGAACCACGGGATCTTAATCAAGAATGGGAATAGATCTACTACTGCTCTTCCTGGCATCAAGTATTGCACGAACTGTTCCGCTATCTCAAGTAGCGCAGCCAAGTCCGGATCGTTGAGCGTTGTCCTTCTTCCAAAGACGACGCTCATTATGACAGAGTTGGCGAATCGTCCATGAGCTTGCGCCCAGCTTTCTGGCTCAGTCAGGTACTGGTAGAGTAAGGCTCTAGACTCGATATTCTGATACGGCTCGAATATGGACTGCTGGTTAATGTTCAAGATCTGGTGCATTACCTTTCGTTCTCGCCTCCACAAGTCGCCGTATGGCAAGAGCAGTGTTCGTTTACCTCCAGACACCAACTCGTGCGCCATCACGAGTTTTTGCCGAGAGGAGTAAATCGCAGCCCTTTTCTCCAGAAGTTCCGTCGCCACTCGCCTTGAATTCAGAAACACCCAGTATGTGGTTCCAAATTTCATGGTAAACCTGTTGGTTGAGGAAAGACCAAAGAACATCAGCTGATTTTTCTCAAGTGTACTGTTTCTCAGGCTTCACTAATGCTCTAATACAGGTGGGAAACATCTGGGAGACCTCACATTTCGCCGTGCTTTCTAGCTAATTGTTCCAGAAATGGCCCTTGCCCCGTCGAAGGCATTTGGAGACTGTTTCCTAAAACTGGCAAGCCAGGCACAGGGTTTGGGAACTTGTACCTTGCCTTAAAGTTGACATATTGGATATATTTCCAAGCCGCGAAGGTTATTAGGAGCAATACAGGCGTGAGGAACAGCGGTGCTCCCATAAGGAGTTGGCCAAATGGCACTTGTGGAAGAGCCATTTCAGGCAGCGATTGATTGAGGGGACTGTGTGATTTCTGGGGGCATTAGTGTTATTCTGAATATGAATAATTTTAGAGATAGTAGTCGTCTTGACATGATCCAAGTGGTCCATCTAAACTACTATTTGATTCCAATGACCACCAGGATTAATAATGCAGGGCGATGGGATGCTGTCCGTTTCACCCAGCTTTCCATTCCCGGGTTGTGGTCGGCAAGCCGATGGCTGTTTCACGGTAGATTTCCGGGAAGGTAACGTCCGACTTAGAAAGCACGCGGGTTAGTATTTCCCCTTCGGTATGGTCCTGATTCTTAGTCTTTGACAGACGTAGGTATATGTACCTCAGTCACGTCCCTGCCTTGCAGGAGGTAGTAGTAAGCCTTCGATGGATCGCGGTGTTTCCGACACAGAGGGTATTTTCGTTACTGTTTGGTTGTGGACTAGTACCTCTTGATTTCCGTCCAACACATAACGTTATCCCAGAGACCAAGTGGGCAGTCACTCTATGATGGCGTTGAACACCGCCGGCACATCACCCCTACCTCTAGCGGGGCAGATTGCAGTAGTGAGTGGCGCATCATCAGGTATCGGAGCAGCAATCGCCAGAGAGCTTTCAGCAAAAGGTGCCAGCGTGGTCATCAACTACCCTTTCGAATCCGAGAAGGACAAAGCAGAACATGTTCTACAGAGTCTAAAGGGACCAGCAAAGTCGATTATCATCGAAGCCGACCTTTCGACCGTGACCGGGCCAACAAAGCTCGCAGCTGCAACTGCAGAAGTCTTTGGAAAAATCGATATACTCGTCAACAACGCTGGTCTCAGTGTCTTGTCCGACTTGGAAGACCTTGACGACGAAAAGCTTGCTGAGTTGTTTGACACGGTCGTTGGCCTCAATGGTCGTGGAACACTTCTTCTGACGCGAGCTGTGCTGCCATACCTGTCACGTCACGATTCGAGGATAGTCAATATCTGCAGCACGACGTCGCGGAGTCCTGATCCTAATATGAGTGTTTATGCTGGGTCTAAGGGTATGGTAGAGAGTTTCACGAGATGCTGGGCGAAAGATCTACCGAGGAAGTATGGCTGTACTGTTAATGCTGTTGCTCCGGGGCCTGTGGCTACAGAGTCTATGCGTGATGCGCCGCCGGAATTGCGCAGGCTTTTGCAGGCTAATTTTCAGAATATTCCTGTTGCTTCGCGGATGGCGGAGCCGCATGAGATTGCTTGGGTTGTGGCGATGTTGTGTGATAGGGGTGCTGGTTGGATGAATGGGCTGTATGTCCCGGTGTGTGGAGGTTCGTTGTTGAATTAACTACATCAGAGACAATATAAAGCTGAACTTGGTTGCGGGCGTTCAGCTACTGGCAGCCACGGATGCAAGACCATCAGATAACCTGCTTTGTTTCGAGTTGTCGACTATCTGTCTGTCTTGAATAGCCACATCACAATTCAATATTGCCGGTCTGGTACAGTACCTAGGCACGTAGGTCATTACCATCGTGCTCACTATCTGTACTTTGGGTTGCAAAACAGTCCTTCCCAGCATACGGCGCGAATGCTTCGGGATGCCGATTTGGTGTACTTTGCAACTTCGGCATCCCGAAACTTCGTCGTTTGCAATGACCACTCGGTAGCACGTGCGAACTTTACGAACACCCCATGGGAGCCCCGCAAACGCCACTTGAGGATCCACAGTCCGTACGTATGTCATATACCCGATGGTTGAGACTTTCGGCATGTGGAGATGAGCCTCTTCGGACCTCAACTTCAATCCTTGTTTCGTGCTCGCATTTCTCCTGCAGACCATATCCTCACAAACACCAATTGGTTGAGGAAGGGAGGAGGAAGATACAGAAAGCACTGGGCAGCGGGACTACTCCCACGACTCTGGAATATAGACATCTAGGCGAGGTTGAGAGAGGGATTGCAAACAGCAGGTGAGATTCTGAATTGAATGATGTGAAAGATCTCCTCCTTCTCAATGCTCTTGTCAACGAGACCTTCGAGCTGTATCCCACTGTTCTTTCGACGCTAGTATTGCCCTACCTTAGGGTAGAGTCGTAGAGATGCAGGATTATCTTTGCTATAGTGACCTGAATCTGTTCCCGCAGCTAGACGAATTCCTCCCCGATCGCTGGCTCACGGGGACCAATGATATGAAGCTATGCTAATGCCGTGTTCCTTGAGACCAAGGAATTGCGTTGGGCAAAATCTGGCGAGGGAGGAACTGTACCCCACAACGAGCAAGCTCTTCAAGAGGTTGAAGTTGATCCTTGGGAACGAGTGAAAGAACAGGGTATGAACATGGAGGATCAATTCAACATCATGCCGAAGGGAAAGAGGCAGCTGGTGGATGTTGAGATTCTAAATCAAAAGCAATTTGTTTATGTGGCCATGTTGGATATTGCGTACGTGGCATATAGCTCGGATACAACGGTACTATCATAGTACTGTAACGGCACTGCAACTTGCCCGAGTTGCGGTACAGGAGGACTCTGTATGTAGGTAAATTGTGTCTCGATCATGGGCGTGGCATTGCACGAGCGTTGTAAATCACAAGATGAATACTGTAATGAGATAGGTAGTTGACTTAGAGCTTGGGTAAGGGTCTCGTCGCCATCAAGTACTTTTAGTGCTTCTAACGGCTATCCGAAGCACCTCAAAGTCAGTAGTTCTGAGCTCCTTTCCCCCATATTCCCTGACTTACTCAGTAGCCCCAGGCTCGTAGCCGAAATCTGGGGCTGTATACAGGCCCCGCACTGCAACACGCGGACAAGACACCAAGCCTCAGGGTTGGCGTGAGATAACTCCGCACCGTACGAGAAATTTGAGGGGCCATGTTGAATCCTAAAGTTTTTTCGTTACAGTATGTGCTATGGGCTGCATGGGTCTTAGTTCAAATTGACCATAGTCACGTGAAATTAGTGCTTTGAAGCTGCGAAGTTATCTCGTGCCCACCCTGAGCCCTTCCAATTACCTTGACGTCGAGGTGTTGAAAGCTGGCAAGCACGAATTGATGAGTTACAAGGTTGAAAATCTGCATGGATGCGCGTACAATAGTCGGAGGTTCTTGCTACATGGGTTGGTCTGTCGAAGCGGAAGATACTTCCATCGCTGATTTTGCCTAGAACTCCTGTCATCTACATGGTTTCATCCAAAACACCATGTGCAGAGCTCATGTGTTGGCAGTCTCGACCACAATTGTGAGCAGCCAGCAGAACTAGCCTCGAAGTGTTGATCGGTACGAGAGTATGAAAGAGACAAGCTTCATTGGCCGTTGATGCACAAAAGCTTGCAGGATATCGCAGCACAGCATGAAACATACATTCACACGACACATGGATGGTCTGTTCGGACGTGTAGCAGCCTGAGCTCTGACACACTCCACGCCCTGTGTATCGGACTAATCTGTCTGTCATCGCGTCTTGACCTGGTTGACCGGAGTCAGTAGAGGGCACTCTATCTCACCTTGGTGAGAAGAGAAGATCGACGTGATGTAGCTATCCACCACCTAACAATTTGTCGTGGGTTCAAACGAAGGAGCTGATCGCAGGTGTTTGATTGCCTGTGCAATCATAGTTGGGCAATTCAATTACGATTAGCGATGCTCAATACATACTGTAGTGGCCGTAAGTAATGTCCGAAGCTTCAACGAGTTGTACCCACGTGCTCGAGAACTTCCATGTCACATTTTAACATTTCAAATGTTATATCAATGCTGGAGCGTCAGAGCAAGGTACACCATGTTCATGAGACACAAGGTATTGATCGGGACCGACGACCCAGCCGAATGGACCTTTATGAATTGTCATGATCAGCGGATGTTGCGATAGCAAAGGTCAAGCAAACATCCTGAAACGGCAGGAAAACAACAGACAATGAACCAGGAGCACCTGGTCGTCTCCTCAATCAACAAACCAGGATGTGACGTGCATACCCGGCACTTGTCATCCACGATAAGCGGCCAACTCTGGACAAACTCGCGAAAAAAGTACTTTTGCCGAGAGACGATGGCGACCAACACACTCCGCCAGTGTTGCGACAATCGAACGCCTGCGTCTGGCCGACGGGGTTGCCGTCGCTACGAGAATTGATTGACAAATCAAAGCAATCGATGAGTGTGAGATGGGGCTGAGCCAAGCGTAGAGCTATTGAGGTTTCTTTCAAGATGTGACCAGGATATGGCCGGACTTGACTGTTTTGGGACTCGTGCTTCAAAACACGAAAGCGAACCATTGCTGTCCAAGCCAGCCACAATCCCCAATCTCTCATCATTATCGTTTAATCGTTGCATCACGAACTGCAGCTCCAGAATCCACTTGGATGAGCCCTGCATCAACTATGCTGGTTTACCGAATCTGGATTGTTATCCTTGTCACCCATACGGGGCCTTCAGAATACTGAATTCTGGGTTCTTCCTGAGAAGTCAAGCAAACGGAGTATGTCAGAACCTCCGATATCATGAAAGATGGCAGACGTTCAACTGGCTGTCCGGAGAAATCGCTGATAGAAGTTTAAGGAGAAGTTGTCGGTTATGTTTTCCGAAGAAGCACGTCATGGCTGACAGGTTTTACAAGTATCTACACGGCAGTACTGTACGATATTGTGTAGCTGAAATCTTTCGAGTGATCAAGTGACTACAAGTGGCCTGAGCTTGAGACCATGTGGCTGTATGTAAGGAATGTCTTTACTCAAACCGAACATGCCGCAAGGAGCTAGTCCTCCCTTGCTCGGATCTGTGCGCACGATTTTCACGCTTAGGGAAGGCCCACGGCATCCTCCAGGCCGCTACCGAACTCTTTCTCAAGCCACATTTCATAACCTGAACTCGTGTTCCATGCGTTCGAGTGGCATCGACCGAGGCCACGAATGTCTGTGCGGTGAGCACTATCAACCCTGACCATCTAGCGTATCTCAGAATAGCCTTGCACGCTTCCACTATTTCTGCTTATTATGTCTGCTGATCCCGCTCGCAAGCCTCTCGTTCTGTTCACAGATCTTGTCTGGTCATCGACTTTGTAGATCTCTACCTATTATAAGCTTGATTCGCCCTTTCATAGCTGTGCACGACGAGTCTTCAAAGCTATTGACGAGAACGAACAACTACCCATCTATTATATTACAGTAGCACGTTGGTGGTCCACATCTCACATTACTCATCGATAACGAAACTCAACATGGATGCGCCTGCTGCTGTCAACCTTCAAGGCTGTGTAGCATTGTGCAAGCCATCATCAGAATCACTGAAATCCGACTACAAGAAAAGAGCTGCTTACTCTCACCTGCTATACTGCTCGCCCGAGAAGAAAGAAGCCATCCTGATCTCGGAACACGAAATCCACATCACCCCAATCTCCAAATTCTCATCGTGTTCAACCACTCCAAACTCATCATGTGAATCTCTGAACAACATCAGCACCCTCTCAAGACGCCATAGTAGAGCATCGACAGCAATAACAACACCCCTCTCACGACCCACAAGCAGCAAGTCTGCCAGCTCAAGATCAAGCGCTTATTCCCGATACGCCGACGATTGCTATCCTCTCATCACCACCATTCTCAATGCTCGCACAGATACCGTAGTGCACATGGCACATGCATACAACACGTACATCCGAGCCCTAAACTCCTGCTACAACCACGCTGCTATCGTCTCCCCCAAACAAGTTTCCGACTTCCTCCTCTTCAACCAAACTCTATTCAACATCCTCTCCCTCCACCTCAAACTCGAACAACAACACATCCTACCACTCCTACTCAGCCCCATCCAACACCCTCAACCTCCAGTTCAATCGCCAATCTCAATCACAACCAACCAAATCTTCAACACCGCCTTCCACTCCTGGGCAACCTATATCCACCACCCAACCACCACCTCCTCCTTCTCCGCGCAATACATCCAAACACAAATAAGCGTCTTCGCCCCCCTAATAGTCCAACACCTGCACAACCAAATCACTAACCTCAACGACCTCGTCCTTCCAAAAAACCTCCTCTCACGAACATGGACCCAATTCACAACCGCCATCTCCGCAAACCTAGATCTCCACACCGACGCAGCATTGCTCATCGGCTGCCATGATAAGGAGTTTACTATCAATGGTAGTCTACGCGCGGAGCAGGAGTTTCCGAGATTGTCGGCGGTTATGGGTGTTGTGGTTAGGAAGTGGTATTCCCGCAGGTATGGTGGGGCTTGGAGGTTCTGTTCTAGTGATTTCTGCGGGAGACGGAGGTTGATTAATACTTGAACCACTACGCTTCTTTGTATTATAACGACTGTTGACTTCTTGTATGATAACGACATTACGGATGGGTGGTGTACACTACGTATTTCTTGAACACTATGGATTTACTTTAGCGAAGGGAGGGTTTTCTTTGGGCAAGCGCTGCTCCTTCTTTCACGAAACTGTGATGTTATTATCAATATGCACTATGTACCTACGTACGTATATATGACAAACAAACGTCCTTCTCAATCTAAACACCAGTACAGTTACCAACCTACTCTACAGTACCTACCTACCTATACCTTCCATTCGTTTCCCCTCTCAAGTCAGTAAGCATCCTAACGTCCAATAGACACGAGTCTCCAAGACTACCTACATGTACCTAGGTACAACCTCTGTCGCTCAAGTCAATCACGGAATTCAAATCCGTTACCCACTCGCACGAACATCATGACCGATATCAAGTTCCCTCTTCCTTGCCCTTGTCCTTGTCCTTGTGGTATCCTACTCGGAAAATGCCATGAATTGTAGTAAGGACTGCTCGAACTACGTACCTTGCGCTTCCCTTCAATTCTTGACCGCTGGATGGACAAGGGAGCTGTTGAGCTGTCGATATGTCAGATGTCAACGCGTCAACGTGTCAGATACGACTAGCACGCACATATACATATCCATACGACTGGAGCGGAAAAGTAGAGCGGTAAGGAAAGTAGAGGACCCGTGATGGTGGTTTGACATATCCGCTTTCCTACGTAGCTTCAAGGCTGGGTTTACTGTGCGCGTGCCCATGCGTGGTCATGCCTGTCTACTTTATCTACGTATCTGTTCTTGATGCGGTGCGGTAGAATGGGCTTGTCGCGGCCGGGGAACGAATGAAGCATACAAGAACTTACGGTTGTTGAGGATGCGGAGGTCTTTAGATGTTTGAGTATGGTACCGTATGGTATCGTACCTGTGGCTTTGATTCGTATGTACATAGTGTGAGGTACTATATTATAGTAGACATGTGTAGTTGTATGAGGCACTACCTATACGTTATGCTATGAACGCTGTACACACCAAAACCAGGTCTAGATACTGTACAGTAGACATAGCTAGCCTGAACGTTCTGTTCTGCTTACGCGTGTTGTTGAATCACACCGCATCTGTTCTGCGTTGCGCACGTGCTGCCTGAATATCGTCAGTAGATATGCATGTGCTCTAGCAGCACGCGCAACAGAACGCGCAAGAACAACAGGCATCTTCCTAAACGAGCAGAGCAGCGCAGAGCAGGTTCTGGTTCATCCCTAAATGTCAAAAGCGTCAAAAGCGTCAGAAGTGCCAGAAAGTGTCAAAAAAGTGTCACGAGAACTGTCTGTGACATCGCCGGATCGAGACCTCGGTTTCTTCTTCGCAAATCGTACTAGCGCAATAGACTAAGGTAGGTTTACTGGGTGCGCTACTGCAAGGTACGGCAATCGAACGATCGGGATGCACCTGCGCTTGCATTTGCAACTGCACGGCGCGTCTTTCGTTAGTTAATTGGTTAGTCGGTGTGCAGTTGACTCAAGCAGGCGAGCTAGTCAAATGTTATCGGACGCTGAGTTGCGGTGTGATGCGGCGCTAGGAATCTTGGTTTGTACGTGCATTGGAGTGGTGGGTGCATTGCACTGCATTGCATTGCGTCTGTAGTGTACAGTAGCGTACAGTAGCGTGCTGTAGCTAGTTGTAGATGTCAAGTTTCAGGTTTACGGTATTTTTTGGACACGAAGAAAAGAGCGCGAGGAAGTAGGCTGATAGTTTCCGTGGTCAGCGCAGTGCAATGTGTAGAGCAGTTGAGTAAGTATTTGACATTGAACTAGGTTAGTCTAGGTTGGGCTGAGAGGGACGGTAGATACTGGACTTGCAGTGCGCGAGCTGATGTGTGCCGGATGTGGAAGTGGGTGCATGTTTGGCTTGCTGAGGACGGATGCGGTCAGGTGATGTGGGGTGCTCAATGGCAGTGGCTTCCATGTTATGTGTGTATTGGTTGTACCAAGTGGGTGCGGAGTGGTTACTGTGCTGTACTGGTCTTTGACTAGCACAACGCAGCATGAGCAGTGAACTTTGCATTGATTTGCAGAACAGTCAGATCAGTAGTGTTTCTGTAGATGCACGCACGAGCCATGATGAAGTACATGTAGTATAGTATGGTAAGAGAGTGAGTGGCTATACATGGGCGTTGATCGTGAGAATTGGAGCATTCTTGCTGTGGCAGGCAAGCGTGTCCAGAAACACGAACAATCACTGCAGTTCACAATGTTTGGCTGGACATGCAAGCAAAAGAGAATATGTGTTCAGGGTGGGGATCGGCTTGTCATTGCAACACGAGGCTCTACGACTTGGCAATCAATGTACTGGAATTGTTTCAATGGAGCAATGTCCCTGCGGCTCGGTGTTGAGTGGCATAGCTTGACGTGTCTGTGCAGAGGCTATATGAGAGGCTGTGCGTATGTCAGTGCTTGAGGGCACAGGTCTGTGCGGAATGAGCCGTTCGTGTGAGAATCTCCGGATTTGGCGAAATCTTCGTCTCTTGCAGAAAGAAATGCGCGTCACATGTTTGTTCCTGGCTGGCTGATTTTGCTTTATCAGGCGAGATTGAAATTGATGTGGTGCACAATGCGTTAACGTTGGTTGAGACGGCGGATGGAAAAACGGTTTTCTCACTGGCATGTGGAGGCTCTCCTTTCTCTTTCGTCTCTGACCACTAGCTTCACGAACGTCTTCACGTGTGCAGCATCAGCAGATCGCAAGTACTGAAGTCCAGCAGAGAGCGGAAGGTTTGCATGATGATCAGATTTTGGAATATTCTAGCTCCGCTTGCTTCTTACCGAATTAGTCCTGAAGTAGGTATTCATCGACTTGCATTTGTCCACCGACTCGAAGGTGGTAAGACTTCTTGCGATGCTAACCACCGGAAATCGTCCATCCAACTTTCATCCGTGCGCAATATTCCTCTTGAACAGCTCCGGAAATAATCGAATCAATTCTTCGAGATGACTGATTTGGTATTTGCAGGCTTTTTCGTCGGGCTCCGGTACTTGGGGCTCGACAATATGGACAGTATTGACCCAACCTCGTTGAAACGAACTCCTGCAATTTAACCATGAGTCATCCACAAAATATATCTGTGTCGAGGGAGTACATCCTGCTTCCCTCTCAGCCTTGTCGAACATTGCCGGTAATGGTTTCGGTACCAATGGTCTCTCAGCATAATTGCAATAAGTAAGACCTTCAAATAGATCCTCAATGCCTAACAATCTCACAACTCGCTTGCCATGTGTAATATGTGCATTGGTAAAGAGCCATAGCTTTACTTTAGTCTTGTCGAAGCTTTGAAGCAACGAGCGTAATTCTGGATCTGGCGAGAGAAGTTCATCAAGAGGAAGTGCATCGTCAACTTCGTGATTAAAATCAAGCGGATCGATTTGGTGAAATCGGGATAGTCCTTCTATGGCCAGACCATAGTCTTTATAATACTGGTGGTGCAATCGAGTCGCCTCCTCAGCTGGTACATCCAGGTGAGTGACAAAGTAGTCGTTGATTAATCGGGCCATGTGGTCGTGGACTTGTCTGGATTTTGCATAGAGGCAATTATCAATGTCGAAAAAGAACACTGCTCGATCGTCTGGAGTCCGCGCTATTGAGCCCATTTTGTGGGTTTTTTTGTTGGTACAGTTCTCTAGTCTATAGTGTCGTATACCTGTATTATGATACGAATTTGAGTGTGGTCTGTATGTGGTTGTTGGAAGTCTATTGTCGGCGAATAAATTTCGAGGTTTTGTACAGTGACGGAAGCGTCAAAATCGACATAGGAGCATTCTAGCAGCAAATCTAGTGGTTGAGGGTCAATGGGTTAGCAAGCTATCCTTGTTTGTACAATTAAGTAAGATTTGACTACAGTTGAAGAGTAACTTCTGAACCACAAGGTCCGCCACATGCATCATGGAGTAACAGTGATTGCTCATCATCATCCTCGCCATCATGACTCTCAGAGCTATGCTTGAAAATGGGTAGGTTTGACGAATTTCGCGGCAGAAGATTTTCCGGTCCGATGTCCCTTTACTGCGCTCGACTTTCCTTGCATCAACTGCGTTCAGTGCGATCGAGTCTCTCCTGACCTTCGTCTTATCTACGAGCATAACGTATCACCAATAATTCCTTCAACGCCATCAGGTATCGAAAAAGGTGGCTGTACCACTCCAGAGAGGGACTCCCTTGGTTTTGTCGATTGTTGCTTTTCCTGCTGCCACAATGAGCGAGTAGTCCCGAGTCGTTTTTAGGGAGAGCACGCGTCTCTGCGCTGCAGCCAAAATGTCAATTGCCACAACCACTGTGGTGAATGGCATCTTGCCTCAAGTCGAAGATGCTTCTGAAGAGCTTTCAAGCCTTGAGAAGATTCTGAAGCTTCGAGATGTCATCTTTGCCGGTAACCATCCAAGATTAACCGTGCCTGCGCATGCTATTAGAAAGATCTCACCCCAGTTGTCCTCTCAGTCTGCTACTACTGTTGTGTCGCTACCTGTCCCTGTCCAGCAATCAGTACAGTCACAGCTCCCGGGACTGTCAATCACTCATGAGCAAGCTGAAGAGCAAGAGAAACAGCACAATCTAGCTACTATATCACGACCTCAACCTGCGACTACCCCTTCTGGCATTAACCCTGTACTGTTAGGCAAGTCACCTGAGCTGATTAAAGCCGAGAATGCACTACATAGACAACGATTGGAGAAACAGCTACGCGATCAGTTTGAGCAGAAGAGACTTGATTTCCGAAAACGGCCAGCTCCTGCTGAAGCAAAGCCCGATTTTGATATTCCTGCGCTTCTCGCTCAGGCTTTGGAAGTAGCTAAGCCGGTATCACTCTCGAAAGAGCAGTCTGATAAGGATGACGAGAACGAATCGTTTGACGAGAACTCGTTGTACTCTAGTAGGGCACCAGACTCGACTCCTGATCCAAGGGAGCTATCTCCCCCTTCACCGGAGCAGCATTTGCAGGCCAAAGTTGATGCTAACGGTGTCGCAGAGGCTGCATCGACGCATGACATTCAGCCTCCGCCCAGCCAGCCTCAGCGTACATCCTCGCGAACCTATATGAATCCACATGCTATATCGAAAGCTGTTCCTCCGGCGAACGGAGCTGAAAAGTCACAAGATAACACTGATAGCAATGCTATGGACGTGGATGACGAAGACGAGGAAGGCGAATACTCTCCGCCCGAGGCTATGAGTCAATACCCTGCTCCAAATGGAAATGCACAGCAGATGATACCAAACCCCCGAACTCGACAAATACGCAGGTATTCTGACCTGGACCATAATGGCAAGAGAGCAGCATCCCCCTCTGAACATAACATGAGGATTGTAAGAAACCACATCGCTTCCCCTATTGCCCCACAACCATCCCGCGTGTCGCCGCTTGCTCTTGCTAAGGATTCACTTGTTTCGCAGGATCGACGATATCAGAACGGTCACCCACGCGGACGAGCAGATTCTCGAAGCCAGAGCCCTGAGGAGTCCATTCAGCAAAGGAACAAGCGACGGAAGCTTGAAAGGCGTGCTGAAAAGAAAGCAAAACGAGGCGTCAAACAGGAGCCGATTTCTCCTCCTCCGTTTCATGATATTCAACCTCTCGGTCAGATCAAGCCAGCTCCTCAAGATAACAGGCCCATAATTATCGATGACCAATCACCACCGGAAGTGCGATATGTGCAGCCTGCCACTCGGTACATCGAGCCACCTCCACGACCAATGTCAAGAGCACCTGAACAGTTGATTTCACTGAACGAGCCACGTGTGCTGTCTCGAGCGGCCATGCGTCCTCGCGATGATCAAGATCTACGGAGAGTAGCTAGCATGCACAATCTGCGTGCTGAGCAACCACGCGAATACGTTGAATATGCTCCACCTGTGAGACCGCGAGCCACGAGCTACATGCGTGTGGACAGTCCGATGAGAGAAGTGCCTCAGTACGTGCACGAAGCAGAGCGACCAGCGCAAGACGTTAGAGTTATGCGTACCCCTGCTCCGGAGTATCGTGAAGTCTATGCACAAGGCGAGCCTGAAGTACGGTACATTCCGGAACCAATGCCACCTCCGCCTCGCGAAAGGATTGTCGTGGATCAATATGGTCGACGCTTCCGTGAAATTGTGCAGGAACGAGCTCCAGCCACGCCACGTGTCGCCTCATCCTACGTTGAACGAGAAACGGGACCGTACTATGACAACTATGCCCAGGTTCGTGCAGGTTCTGTCATGATTGAAGAACGACTTCCCCAACGATACGAACAGGAGATGCCTCCACCTCGAATAGTGCGTCAGTTAGCGGACAACCAGTCTGAGATTCCTGCCCAACGCCAGGATGGATATGACCGAGTACCGCTTCCGCGAGCCGCAAGCGTGGTTTACGACCGGGTGCCGAGACAACCAGTCTACACAGAGCCTCCTGCTGATTTGCGTCCACCAGTAAGAGTGTCTAGTGTGAGACCTCTACCATCACAATACGAAGAACAAGCAATTGCGCATATGGTTTCACGTGCACCTAGTGTACGGCCAGGTAGGGAAGGTAGCGTCTTTGTGGATGATAGAGGCTCGATTCGTCGAGATTATCTTCCTATCGAGCAGCCACGTTATCGAGTAGTGGAACCTGAACCACAGCCGAGATACGTTGATGCTCAGGGACGGGAAGTCATACCTACTGGGCACGACGATGGTGGGGTCAGGTATGTTCAGAGGTATTAGGAGTTGGTGATTGACAAAAGTCTTTGCAAACTGTAAGATTGCTGGTACCGTACTTCACATTGTTCACTTAGTAGCTGGAGCTTATCAAATAGGTGAGCTTCGACATTAATTATAGTGCTCCCCGAGCCAATCTCAAATGTACCAATACTTCATTAGTGCAGCCTTACAAAACCTGAAACTACAGGTAGATTGCAAGATCAGCAGCCCTATATCTGATCATATTGTCATCACACATCCATTGTTCAGAAAGTTGACCGTTTCAGGTTTGCCAGTATTCCGCACCACATGCAAGGCAACCTTTCCACTCTTCACCACCCACACGAGATGGGAGCATATGATTGGCCAGCATTAGCGCCCACCTCCCACGCCGCAAATTTCCGTTCATTCTCCTCCAACGAATCATTTGGCTTCCTTCGCTTCTAAACGCTGGTGCGCCATTGTTGGCTTCACATCATTGTTCTGTATCGATGCTTATGCGATACTTTGGTTCGTTGAAGATGGTGACCAATCGACTGATGACTTTGGGTTGAGATTCACGATTCCAATGGAGCTCTTGGTTGGAGGTTCTGGAATCTTGGTTCTTGACTTCTTTGCATAGTTCGCGTGTGAGTGCTGCTTTTGAGTTCTTGAGGTACCTCTGTACTTGGTGGTTTGGTTCCAAGGTTGTTAATTGTACACCAATGCCTTGCCTTGGTTGGTTTTAATCTTCTCTTCGCATTTAGTTCTGCCTTGTTGGTTGAGTTTTGGTCTGACTCGAGTCTGGTACTACGAGTTTAGTGACTGGACTGGATTGGACTGAGTTAATCCGATTATAATCGGGGTTCGTGCTGCTGTTGTCGGTTGACTGTCTTATTTGTTCGAGTGTTTGGTGCTGGTCATCAATTCGAGGAGAAGAGGAAAGGTTGTGGACTAGGGGTCGTGCATGAGATATTCAAGAACGGAGTGGAGGTAGAGAAGTGGCAGGATGGAGCACAGCTCTCCATCTCGCAGTGACGAGTCTTCAACTTGTTCGTCTGGAATGCTCGATTGCTTTACTGCAGAGAAGAGGGAACGGAATGCACACAAGCGCGCATCGAGGCGTATTGGTATGTCTGGAAAATTGCAAGATAAGAGGTATGAGTTGACAAGATTAGGTATTGAGCGCCCAATGCACGTCACATACAATCAACCACATCTGGTTGAGCCGATGAAGCTTACCGTCTATGAGGACCTCCCAGCTACACCTGCCTCGATACCGCAATCACAGATTTCGAAGTTGGCTTCGCAAAGCCGCAGGTCTATGTCTCGAGCATCGATCCGAGCTAGTATGTCTGTACGACGAATAGCGCATTCGAGAATAAGCATTTCAAAGCCGCTACCTGTTGTACCAGCAAATGTTCTGCCGTTGAGGCGGAATCCGTCTTTCAGACCATTGCAACTGAGTATCTACATGCCTGAGCAGCGATTGTCGGATCTACCAGAATTTGACCGGTTGAGCTTCACAGATGAGGGTGTGATCAAAGCACCGCCAAGGGCACTGATCCGTACACATTCTGAAGACATGCTGAGATTAAGGAGTACAGTCTTGCCAGAAGCTATGTCGGGAAAGCCTGCGTCGATGTTCGAACACAGTCTGTCAAGGAGAATGTCGCATGCTCGCAAGGACACCGATTCAACCATTATTTCTATTTCACGGCCACCGTCTGAGTATGATGCTTTGCGCAGCCATCCAGTCTCGTGGTATTCGATGCCAGGCTTGCCACCACAGATCCAAATGGTGAACGCTCCCAACAATTCAAGGAAGATTCTTAGTCCGATGCAGGAAGAATTCAGCCCTCCATCAAGTGCTGCAGTATACATCAATGGCAACATCTTGACGTTGCCCGATGTTGATGCAGCTCGTGTTCAGACGGAACAGGACCACAGGTCTTTGCTACCTCCGGCTCATGGCCAAGAAAGTGAGTCAGCGTGCCCTTCACCAACCATTGGTCCTGGTCCAAACAGGCGAACAACGATTGTTTCGAAACACAAATCGAAACTTTCCCAAGCTGCATCAATTCTGCTTGACTCATCGGCAAACTTGACTCGAGCACGAGCAAACACATCAGCATCATTGACACAACCACTAATCGGAGCCGCCACTGCACCAGCGTCCACAGCTACGAGATCTCCTGCAGAGCAGCCCAGACAATACTTTCATACAAACTACACTACAAATAGTCGCATCAACCAGTGGTTGGCCGTCGAGCAGTCTAGACCATTGAGGCAAGCCAGGTCTACTGAACTCTCAGCTCATGTCCCACGTTCGCGCAACTCCTCCATCAGCACTGTTGAGTCCGCCATTACAACTTCCGCAATCTCCTCCTTCACTGAGCACAGACGCAAGCGCTCAGAGTTCTACCAACTGAACAACAAGCCTTCCGTTGCCGTCGCCAACATTCCAGTCGCAACAACGAGATCGTCAACCGACGGGCTTCTAACCAAAGCGCATCGACCTCCAGCACCACTAAAGCTCCATAAACCTTTACCTACCCAAACCGCCATCGCAGGCACTAACAACGCACAACTTCCTGCCTCAAGGCTCCCTGTCATCAACACCAGCATCAACACCCACACCCATTCACCATCAAAATCTTCAACATCCACCAAGAATCCTACAGGTATCCATTCTCGTACCATGACATCCTCGACCGTCATATCTACAGTTGCCACGGAAGCCTTCTCCGAAGATCCCGAGACACCTGATTCTGCACATGCTCTACCTATTGAACCTCATACCGAGGCTATGAAATCGATCACCTCAACAAAACAACTTCCTATCGTGGAAGTCGTTGAGCTCCCAAAATGTCTAGACCAGGAAACAAACATGGAGAACGGTGCACGGGTACATGGATTCGAGTTTGGATGTCATAAACCTAGTCCCCTGACGCCTAGAACGCAGTGTGCGGATGTGGAAAAGATGATGTTTGAGATGTGTGCGCAGAGTGGATTGAGAAGGGTTAATGTTGGTATTGCGTTTTGATGGTCAATCGGAGTGTATTGAAATGCCAGCAGCAAGAGATCGGGGAGGTTAAAGTCATGGATCGGGGAAAGGAAAGTGGTTAACGATTCACAGCGATTCTCTTTCTTCATTTTTACAGGACTCGGTTTTGGCGATCAGGTATTCTGATGCTGCCCGTCCTTTTTTTTAGATCGATGGTTTGGGTTTTCTGAGGTTTGGATATTGGATTCTAGTGATGTACTTGTTGTGATACCCTTGTACGAATTTGGAGGACGGAGGATGTTTTGAAGCGTGAGAGAAGGTCTGGATAACTGGGGATGATTCGTGATGATATGTAAGCTGTTAGTGAGGCGGAGAGTGGGATGGATTGGAGTGTGTATGTGGTAGTGTTAGTGCAGAACAGATCAACCCATCCGTCTACGTATTCAGATAAAGCCGTCATTCCTCTATCGTCTTCATTTCCTACACCAGCACAGTAGAGCAGAAGAAGAATGAGCACCGACATAGTACTTTTATGGTTCGACCTTCACCTTGAGGTCTCGATGTGGGTTAGTGTACTCCCTAGTTGATGGAAGATCGTTTTCCCGGGTTGAGGTGCGTGTTGTGTGACGTTGCTCACATCGGTAGTTGGCTTTGTGTTTTGCGGGGAGCCGGACGTTATGAGCTTCCTCATTCATCTCTTGGTAGCAAGCATGATTGAGCTGGTTTCCGTGAAGTCCTCCTCCACAGAACGGCTAATACGTACTATAATAATACCATTCTAACCTCACAGCTTTCTTGATCTCTCTCTTTTATTATGTGATTGCCATTTCCCGAACATTACAAAAGGCTTCCACGATGAAGTCATCCATTTGGTCAATATCGAGCTACACTGCACTGCTGATTACTACAGCACTCGCTCAATTCCCATCATCATGTCCAGCTATTCCAGCTTCAGCTCCCAACAGCACCATCGGAACTTGTCCTAATGATTTTACCATAATAGGCCCTTCACTTGAGCCAGTTCACGAGTCAACCTCACCTCCCACCGGACTTGCCATTGATCCTAATCTCAATCTATACCTCACATACCCTCGAAACAGTGGTCCTACCCCTAACAACGTCGTCATCTGCACCTCTTTCACCCAAGAAGAACCATGGCCTACAGCAGAAATCCAAAACTGCACCACCGGCCAGAACGCCAGCACATGTTTCATCAACGTCCAAAACGTCGTTCTCGATAGTCTCAACCAACTCTGGATCGTCGACTCCGGCATCCCACCAGGTGCAAAATCCGCCGTCGAATATGGCGCGAAAATAATGTCCTTCTCCCTCAACGGCACCCTCCTACAAACCTACATAATCCCCTCAAGCCTCTACTACTCCAACCTCAACGCCAACGACGTGCGCATCAACAACACCCTCGGCGCCAACGGCTACGCCTTCCTAACCGACGAATCAGACTCCGGCTCTCTCGTCACAATCGACCTCGCCACCGGCACCGCAGCCCGCCACCTCTTTAACACAACCTACACCCGCGCCGACTCAGGCTATGTCGGCATCTACGACGGCCAACAAATCTACGGCTGGAACGGCACGACCAAATCATTTCTGACCACGGGATCCGACGGCATAGCACTAGCTTCCGGCAACGTCTACTGGGGCGTCCTCGCCTCCCGCCGCTTTTACTACATCTCGCAATCTGTCCTCACCGACCCGACCCTTTCGGAGGGTGCGATCACCGCCGCTGTCCAGAACCCAGGCCAATGCGGCACCGAACAAGCCGGCTTCACCGCCGATGCCAACGGCAGAGTGTACATCATGGCCAGCGAACACAACGCCATTTTTTATGTTGACACGCTCCAGTCACAAGTCAATATGACTGTAAACGGTGTCCCACCACTCAGTAGTAATCCATTACAACCCGTTCCAGCGCAGAACTACGTTGTCAAAACGCTAGTCAGAAATGCGCTGATTCAACATGCGGATAGTGCGGCGATATGGGATGGCTGGATGTATTTTTGTACGAATCAGCTTGAGTTCAGTCCGTCAAGGCAGTATGAGAATGTTGATAACCGGAGGGGGCCGTTTCGGAGTTATAGGGTCTGGGTTGGGGCTGGGCCGGCGGTGTAAGAGGATATCATCAGTCATTTCTGTGACGGTGGGGAGAGAAAAGGGGGAAGGATGGATGAGGAAGGAAGGAAGGAAGTAGGGGACTTGAAAGCAGGGTATGAGTACGACTTTTGTAGGTAGGTAGGATATAAATGTATATACTGGCTGGTCTATCCAACGTATGTAGGTACATGACTCCTCATATGCAGTACGAAATGTGCTGAGAAAAAAGCCATTTCAGAGAGGTACAGATGACGACGTTGTTAGGGGTAGGACCACTGTTTCGAGGGTATGTGAGGTATAGATTGAGATTAGGATCAATGGCAAGTCCGGTGGGAGGTGAGGTTGACTCGTG
>Ga0115846_100230_pt1 | contig 29568 bp, 28 predicted proteins | sample InSIn5gowninarea_2_FD_83860 | JGI IMG/M metagenome (GOLD analysis project Ga0115846, IMG submission 83860) | reverse complement strand
CCACCGTTCTCAATCCAAACTGCAAATACAGTACCGTGTAGTCGAAAACTCAACGGCGTGAAGAATGCCGCCTTGCAAGAGTCGCGCCGATGCCCACAGGTACCGCAGCCACGGCAAGGGGAACGGCCATAGCCCCTGTAGCTCCCCAGCTTGTCGCTGCTGCAAACCAACCACCCGCAGGAACCACAGCACCATACAGAGATGATTGCACAATAGCAGCAACAGAACCTGTCCGGACCAGCAAATACTTAGCAAGCTGGACTGCACGACCGTCGTTGTTGTTGGAACATACCTGCCTTGATGCCTGCTGCTCCAAAGCCCAGAGCTGGCAGGGCTTGTGCCGCTCCAACAGCACTGACAATGCCACTTGAGAGTACCATGGTTGCTGGATGATATTAGGTGATCGTCAACCGTTTGTCGAGGCCGATGACAGACCTGTCTCAGCAAGACACTTCATGGTCGGTGCCATTGTTGGATACAGTACTTCGATCTGTCCGGTTTATTGATTGCGAGCCGTTTGTGACGGTCAGTCGTAGAACGACACCTTGAGGGAGCCATCAAATGGGAGTAAAAGTCGCCATTGGGGTCCGAACCAAGCGATGCAAAATATTTGTCGATGACAGTCGCCCACTCAAGCTCATACTTCTGATGAAAGCGAAAAACTACTCGCTTGGGGACAATGTTTTGCATTTCGAGATTGAAAGATTTGATGACAAGTCAGGCTACCGTACCTTGACTTCGACCTGAACCCGCAGGCTCGCTAACAACGTAATTACTCACGTTGCGCTTGCTAGAACCGATGAGGCTCGGCCTCTACTTTAAAGTGATTAATTGTACAAAGCTCGAAAGTGGTGAAACAATGTGTTGCCAATACGCGACAGCTCGAGAAAAAGCAAGTTTATAATGAGACCCGCAGCTTGTACAAATGATCAGAGAACCCACGTCGTAAAGCAACTCAATCACGTAGAATTCCCGGAGCTGATTGTGCGTTAGTCCTAGCGCAGGCTGCAACCTAAACCGCATTTCAGCCTGATAGAGCACTTGTGTAGATGTACTCATCCCAGTCTTCCGGATAACTGTGGCCATGGCTCGACTACAAGTACCTGCAGATACAGTGAACGAGCTATGTGGTTGCGGATTGACAGACTCCCGTCGTTGATTACTTTGGCGGCACAATTGCGACCCCGCACCCGCCATACCTGCACGATCTGACCTCCGACGGGCTTCCTCCATACCGCCTCTCTGATGGGACCTCCCTCTCGGCAAGAGAGATCGCATAGCACGCGCCATAGCGAGCGTTCTCTAGTAGCGGAACCTACCCTGTCCTCCTCCACCTAGTACGTGCTTTTCAAAGCCGCTCAAGCTCACCCACGTTGCGCCTTTCAAAGTTTGGTAGTGATGGGAGCTGAGCCTCACTAAGGACTTGATCGTAGACATTCCAAGTTATGCGATCCTTTCCCATACATGGGAAGCAGATAATGATGAAGTAACATTCGAACATCTGAGTGACGGATCTGGCAAGAGCAAGGCGGGCTACGCAATTCTGTGGGGAGTAAGCTCGAAATGATGGTCTGCAATATTTCTGGACGGACACGTGCTGCATCAATAAAGCCAACCATGCCGAACTTGCAGAAGCCATTGTCTCGACGTTTCGCTGGTGTATGGATGCTGCAAAGTGCTACGTATATCTGTCGGATGTGTCGACTCGTACCCGTGACAGTAATAACCAAAATGACCAGACATGGGAACGATGCTTTTGCCTAAGTAGATGGTTCACACAATGTTGGACACTACGAGATCTCCTTGCTTCGAAGTCATTCGAATTCTTTTCGCGAGAAGGACATCTCCTAGGTGACAAGCAGACGCTCGAATGGCAAATCTATGAGACAACAACATTTCCCACCTCAGCTCTCCGCGGAATGCCTTTATCCCATTTCAGCGTTGATGAGCGGATGGATTGGGCTGCGAGACGGCACGCGAAAAGGCCAGAGGACAAAGCTTACTGTCTAATGGGAATTTCTAGAGTCTTTATGCCTCCGATATATGGGGGCGGAAAGAAGAACGCATTCATTCGGCTTAAGATACAAGTTGCTAAAGAAAGAGAAGAAGCGGAAGACGAAAAAGAAGAAATCAACGACGACACCGCCGAAATTGCATCGGCATACTGGCTGGACAGCCTTAGTTCGACAATAACAAGCTCTTCGACGACACTTGTTGATGAGGCTCTAGCCGCGGCCAATGAATTCGTTAGTGTTTTACCTGAAGATCAAGCCTTGGCACCTTTGTTTTCGATGGCCTTCGATCGCATTAAAGCTGACAGACTACAGAGAAATATTAAGCGGCTCCTCCAACTCTATGCTTCTAATCTACAACAGGAGGCAAAGGACAATATCGAAAAAGAGACAGTTAACCTAGTTCAATTACGTGCAAGATACATTGCTTATTGTATACATCAACACTATGATAAGTCCGCGTTGCTCAAGATTGACGAGTTCGAACGACTGAATGATACCGCTTCCGGGAGGCGTGCTCTCTTAGAGTCCTATCTAGGAAGCAAGATGACTCAAAATCCATATGGTGAACATGATGACGACAAAAACAGATCAAATTTAGATACGTTAAGTGAAGAGAGAGCAATCAGCCCGAATTAAGCGATCTAGATCGAGTCATAGTCTTTATGTTCGAGTCTTCGGCATATTACAAATTCAGGCAAAACCTGCAGGACTTGATTCTGCCCCGCAGGGAGCTTGAGCAGCGATACTCCAAGCGTGTCGATTTAGTAAACTTTATTCCTCTGGGCACCTGGCGCAGACTTCAAACTAAAGGTGACGAAATCGTCCTGGACTACGAATCCTTTCGAGGCCATGGATCCCTCCAGACCACAAGAGGATAACGTGGATATGTGTAAGGTGATCATTCTTATTTACTGAATATTAGATTAATTATTTTCTCTTTCTAAGGCTGTGGGGATTATAGATATGCAGATGTCCGGGAGTATAAGCCTAATGCAGCGTCCAGACTTCAAGCGCTTTTGCGGGGGTCAGTCGATGCAACGAATACACACGGTAAAAGCTGGAGGCACCTCTAACCCCGCACAACCTCCAACCCAAGCCCGTTCTCCTAGCAACTCGGCAGCTGGAGTAAACAAATTACAACCTACCACCGCCCGGGAATGTGTACGTTACTGGACCAGCATCATTGAAGGTTGGGGTGAACCATTTGGCATTGGGATTGTCGAGTGTCCAACCAGATCACGCATTTCTCTTACTTTATCTAATAATACGAGGGTTTTCCACCCCTGGAGCAAATAAGTATTAGCGATTTAGGTAATGACCTATTACTAGTTTTCATCAATATTATGGCATAATATGGATTTACCTTTCCCGATATAGTTTAGCTGATGGACGTTTTAAGAATAGCGCCCCTGATGCTTGGCATATTATGACATAATATCGATGAAAACTAGTGCACACTCATCCTACCCTAATTATCGGGTTGCGTACGATGCGCTCAGTTTGCATATCGGGTGCCCAGTCTAACGCGTCCGCTCGTTGCTTTTTAGATAACTAGATGCGGTGGTGGTGGTGTAAGGTCGCTCGAAAATCGCGGTTCACAATAGTGGTGATACGACAGCGATTGGAAAAGGAGATCCCATGTGGTCGCTTACGTAGCCGCCAAGACTAGGGTTAAGTCTAAACCCTAGGTGCAATTGTCTGAAACACGTGTAGACCATTGTACTCACGTTCAGACAAATACACTTCATAATTATTTTACATCTCACCCTTGCGAATCCCGGACTTGACTCGGGACCATCGGGAAATGACCATCGGGTGCCAAGACTAATCGGGAAATTGAGCCACACCACGTGATCCAAAAACTACAGCGTCAAAGCCTTTCCTCATACATTTTTGGTGGTCAACAACCTCAACGCAGTAGTGAAGCCAGAAGTTGACCTCATTTGTGTGTGTGTATAGCAAATATCGTGGTGTCAGTAGTTTGTACTTTTATCGTTAATTTAGTGGTTTATACTTTTGTTAACGTCACGGTCTCTCTCTCACCCACTCCCTCGCCCTCGCTGTGGTCGCCTTGCTGTCATTCCTCGCTAGCATTCGCTTTGGCCCAGCTTACTATGGTAAACGAATGCCTTGCAGTAACCACCTTTACACTTGGACGGTCATTATCTTGATCTTGCACTTTGCTATCGAACTTTGCTGTTGCAATTGGATCGCGATCTTGCTTTACTAATATCGGCTGCCCCTCGCCTTTTTGTACTCTTGGCTATTGCCCGCGTCCAGCTTTATGTAGTCCAATGTCCTTCCTCTTGCCCTCTTCCCTCTGCCCTGTTCGCCTGCTGATCTGGTAGGTGCTGTGGAAGCAGGTGGGGCAGGAGGTGGACTGTCTGGTATACAAATGAGGTCATCCCCACTCGAGTCATTACTGCAATTGAGATCGTCAATATCGTAGATTGGGCTGATATCTTTTGGCCTCTGGGGCAGGCCTTGGCCTTCGATATCGACGGTTATCGTGGTTCCGCCTTGCGATTCTGCAGCTGCTAATGCCCTCGCTTTTGCATCTCGATCTTGCTGCAGTGCTGCTCTCGCCTGTGCCCTCATCTCAGACTGTAGGCGTTCATTAACTGTAGGCACTGCTTTGACAAATCGAGCTCCGAGGTCGGGGAGGAGCGGTGGTAATCGGTTAACAGCTGCCTCGCCAGCTGCCCTCACCAGTCCAGATAGCTGCTGTAATTGCTGGTCAAATATGACCTGATCTGGCTGCTTCAGACGGTCTCTGACCTCTAATACTTCGTGGAATCCTGCCTGTAATGGCTGTTGTAGTGGCTGCGGTAGTACTGCTTGGAGAGGCTCGTAAGTTGGCTTCCACTCACGATTCTGCAATATATGACCGCCCAACCACCACCGTGGATGGACTAATGACTTTGGAATTGGTAGGCCCATCGACCACGTGGTCTGGAGGTCGTGGGCGCATGGGAGGAGGTGTTGCTTGCGGAATTGGTTCGTACACTTGCCCCGTTCATTGGTGATCAATAGCTGCCACTGCTGGTTGATTAATTTGATAGCTGGTAGTGTAATTGTCCCTTGGAGGGTCTGGAAATAGTGTCTATCTATATCAATACCTCTCTCCACTCGGGCGAATATCATTGTCATCGAAAAACCCATGCCATGAATCATCCACGAAGCTAATCAACTTGTCAGCAGCTTTCTGGAGTCCCATTTGATGATTCGTATGCCTGTGGACCTTCGCATTAAACCCCTCGACTCGGGAAGTTGCTGTTTGGCCCAGATTAGTCAGCTATTTGGTATAATAAGTGACGAAGCGACGTTCCCTCGCTTTCCACGTCTCTAATATATAATGACGGTCGTCCGGAAGTAGCAGATCAACTAGCTGCTTTCGGTTGAACTCCACTGCCTCTAAAGTTCTCGAGTATATAAAAGTATGACTGTGGGCCTTCAAGACGCTTTTGCCTGTCTTGTTGGTAGTACGATTCTTGGTAATGACGAAGCAGCATCCAGCAATAATACCATATGGATTCAACCTTACGAAGCAGTCCTCGTGCGATTCGAAGATCTCACCGTCCTCAGGCCTTGCCCTGCGTTCTGGTGAGATGGCGAGGCAGTGCTTTAGCCATGATTCGCGTTACGTAGAGTCAAGAAGACTGAAGACAGCAGATTGGCGTAGTTGTTGGTCGAAAGTGGTTATATTTTGGTCGGTATTTTGGTCAGAAGTGGTCATGCTGGTGGCGTGGAAGAATAATTATCCGGTGAATATCTGATGTTTTGAGTACGGCAACGTGGCTGAGGAAGAGTAATACACGAAGGGGAAGTTGTATATGATTTGCAGTGCAAAACAGTGGAAACCCTACCGGACGTTCATGAAAGACCAAAAAAGTGTATGCAAACTGCCAAGTGAAGAAACAACCCTATTTTCTGTGGCTAATGCTGTGGCTGAAAATGTGGACAGTCTTGGCGTTGGGCAGTCAAAATCGGGTCCCCCCGAGTCAAGTCCACAAAGCCGAAGCAGACCGGGTCGAGTCTTTTAAAGGACCGAAAGCTCGTATCATTCCTTGGGTAACGTCATGTAGACTTTCTCACCATGTGCTGACCACGCTTCAGAGCGTGGGTGCGGCCAGCATGCTTGCTCCCCGATTTATCGCCGAAGTCTGCCCCCCAGCAAATACAGGTCGCGTAGTCGCAATCTACGAAATTTGGATACAAGCAGGTACCTGCATTAGGTTTGAAGTCAATTATGGCTTGCAGATTAACATGAAGCCAAGCACCAATCAATGAATGACATGTCCAACTGCTTCCAGGTGGCTGTCTCGATTATTAGCATGCTCTTTCTGCCAGATTCACCCACGTAGAGCCATAGCCATTATCGTTTCTCGTTTAGTTTGTTAACCTGACACTTTGTGACAACCGTGGCACGAGCATTGACAGTGGCAATGATCTATTGCCAACCTACCATATCCTTATCCGAGCCCAGAAACCATCAATCAGCCGATTCTTCTGCTCTAATCACGCTCCGACATGAACGTAGGGTGCCCAATTGAGTGGCAGTTTCCACCATCTCGACCGAACCTGAAGTGTCGCTTTATGAACCGCCTCTGCCACCTGTCGATTTGCTTCTCTCCCACTGGAATCACTCTGAATAAGTGCGTAAAACCCGCTCGCCATCTCCACGCACACTTCATCCACGGCGGGCCACATCGCTGCCACGACGTGGCTAAACCCAGCTACTTGAAATCCGCTTGCTAGATGAATTACCTCGTCCATCATTCGAGTCGCTCGGTTCTCTGCCGTTGAACATGCTGATAGATAAGCGATCGACGCTCGACCGAGATTGGTCTCCCACACCTGACGCACGCTCAGTGGGTCGGTGGTCGCAGTGTCAGACGGGCCGCGTTGCATCATCAGACAGCTGTTGAAGGGGTCTTGGGCATCTGGGATTCCATGGCACGCAAAATGAACCATATCACAATGGGTAATGCTCTCTAGCACCGATCGAGCGTCCGGGTGTTCCAGAACTTTGTGCGAAAAGGCGGTGCTAGTTGTATGTTGGATGGCAGAGATTTCCAGCGTCACTCCTGGGAGGTCTCGATATCCGGGTGTAGTGGGCATTGACACTATCAACATACGAGGCTTTGCGGTGCGATCCCTGTGATCCCCCTGAAGCGCTGACTGCCGTGCACGGGCGTGGACAAGCGCTTTGATGGTCGGCGTGTAGGAGGAAATGGCCCAACTGAGCGTATTGTCCAGCGAGTTGACTGAGTGGTCGCCAGCGGCATGAAATGGCAGCGAGCTGGCAATGCCGACACCGATCCACCAGATGCGAGGTAGGTAGCCTGGTGCAGGCTTGACACTACAGTGGACTGCCAGCAGGACTTGGTGTACACAGTTCTCCCACAGCCAGCGAAGAAATCGGATATATCTTCGATTCTTCCTAATATAATCTGTCGGCGTGTCCCGCATACGTACCGTCAGGCCTTCTTCGAGCCAGGCTGTCGTGTCTGTGAGTTTGAGCTCGGCAAGAGAGATAGACTCGACGCCTAACGTCGTCATGATTATCGCGTCGCTCCTCACATCGTTGATATTGACCACTACGATTGGTCCTTCGGAAGCCTGGGCTTGGAGTTCCGCATGAGACGGTCCCAGCAAGAAGCGATGGTGGCTAGGTATATCTCGGATTCGGCGGATGCATCCATCCAGTTCTCGGACCGCTTCTACTCGTCGTGTGACGGGGGGGGCCGTTAAGTCAGGATATTCAGTTTTATGGGCAGGAGCATTTACTTCGGTCCGTAAACGCTCATATTCAGCCGCGAGCTCCGGATAGGACTGCCGCAGTATTGACTGATCACTACGATCATCCATCAATAACCCAATGATGCTTCCTCGCGTGAGCTCCACGAGTTCGAGGGCGTCAAAGGCACTTCCCCGATTCTCTAGAATCAGTGCACCGACGTCGGATGCAATGCCAGAGAATTCTGAGACGACAAAACGCTGGTCGTCCTGGCTTAAGGAGCGATTATTGACCAGTGGAAGGAAATGAGCAACATCGATGGCCACCTTGGTAGCCAGATCCCATTGAGTGCGTTGCTTGAGCAATTCAATCGCAGTAACAGCGGCGGCGAGGCGATGGAAGGGGATACCGATGGCGCAATTCCATGCCTGGAGTAATCGTTCCAGCGCTTCGTCATTCGCGGATGGCTGAGATAAAAGAAGCTGGGTCCCGAGGTTGTTTAGCCTGCCTGCTAGGTCGGGGTGGTCTCGCGGAGTAACATCGACGGCCTGTTGTGCCAACTGGATGGCCTCCTCTTGATCTTCCATCCTGCTTGTCTGCTTGGATCGGCTCTGCAGTATAGTCCCCAAATTATTTAGGTAGAGTGCTAGATCGGGATGGTCGTGCGGAGTGACCTCAACGGCTCTTCTTGCTGCCTGGGTGGCATCCTCTTGATCTTGTATCTCACCAATTCGCTCGAACCGGCTGAGCAGGATAAGTGCCAGAGTGTTCAGCCAGGCTGCTAGGCCGGGATGGCCGGCTAAAGCGAGATCGACGGAGCGTCTTGCTGCCTGGATGGCCTCCTCTTGATCCGATATCCTTCTTTTCCGGTCAAATCTTCTCTGAAGTAAAAGCCCTATATTGTTTAGGTAGAATGCTAGGTCGGGGCTGTCGGGCGGAGTGACCTCGACAGCCCTTCGTGTTACCTGTATGGCCTCCTCTAGATCTACTATCCTAGGTATTCGCTCGAATCGACTCCGGAGCTTGTTCCCTAGATTGTATAGCCTGGTTGCTAGGTCAGGATGGTCAGTGGCAGTGAGCTTGACAGCACTCCGTGATAACTGGATCGCAGTATCCAGGTCATTTGTATTTGCGAAGCGCTCGTATCGACTGGTTAAGATGACCCCTAAGAGATCCAATCTGTCTGCATATTCCGCATGATCACACGTCGTGTTCTTTACAGCTTCTGATGCCTTCTCAACAGCCTCCGTCAAATCCTCCGCGAAGCCATATTGCCAGAAGTTCTGGATCTTCGATGCTGCGTAATGCGACAGTTGTTGTGCTTGGAGAGAAGCATGGTTCGAAGATGGTGCCATGGCATCGTTGAATCGACTCAAGATGGTTTGGTCCGGTAAAGCTTGGTTTCTAAACTCAGTCCAAGGATTTGATTCCAGAAGCGACAGATCGTGTATCCATTGAGTCTACGTTACAGGACTCAAGGGCGTGTTTCAAACACCGACCGCTGATGTCCAGTCCCATCTTCAAAGCCGGCTCCGTCCCCACATTCCAAGATGCACTTTTGCGAAAAATGGTCTTGTGGCTCAGCCTCGCCATTTATCCCGTCGTGCTATTGGTCGCCTAAGCGCTGGGCCAACGCGACCCGATACCAGAAACGCCCATTCTATTGGTGCACCTAACCGGTGTCATAGATGGAAGTCGGAAAGCAATACTGCTGCAGCCTGGTTCTCGTTGAGCGTCATGCCAGCGCACCTTCGACTACGAAAATGACACGTCAATTCAGTCCAATCAACACTTATTCTAACGATAGGCTCCAGTGTGGCTTAGGTAGTCTGTAGCGAGGCTGACTGTTTAAGTCTACGGCTGAAAGTGCTGTACCATGAGACAATGTCGGGAGCATTTCACACGGACGTCTCCCTTATAAAGCGCAGGCTCTTTCCTATTTCCCAGCAATGTAGGTTCGCTCAAAATCCTCGTGATGTCATCTGTCACCTTTATTCATCGTACCTTTCTGCCTGTTCAGTCGGTTCGGTTAGGCCGATTTGTCCGCAATCGGGACGAGCCGCAGTCTGAGTACCTCGATCCAGACTCCAACACCCCACTGCAGCCCATCATCAATCCTCACCTCAGCTATGGAGAAGTCCAGCAACATGCAGCAGGAAAAAACTTTTCCGCATTCCTGACCTCCCTTGTGTCGAGTTCCTGGACCAAGACGAGGAAGCAATATACTCATGTCACCACAAGTCGAGTAACAACATACCAGCTGGATAACGCGGGGTTGTGGTTCAAGGAGGCCGTCAAGCCACAAACTACTCGAGAATGGGTCAGAGAATCCATTGATCTAGGGAACGACATTTATATGGTGGTGGGATATAGCACGATGTTGGATGCTGTGGTAGTTGAAGGATCCGCTGACTTGGCAGGGACCGAGGCGCAGGTCACAATGCCAGTAACAGCATCCTTAGCTGCGACTGGTGCTGTCATACCGCTTGGCAATATTACAGATCCAGGAATATCCGGGAAACGCGACAATTACCTCAGCATTCGGAGACAATACGTCGCCTCCGGCGAGCAAGTTTGTGGCGTGCAGTATCGTAAGGTCTGTTTTAGATGGTTTTCCAGCCGCGACGTAACAAATGCGTTTCTCCATGGTGACTGTCGTTGGAAGTGGTATTCTAATATTGGATCCAACATTCGCGGTCAAGAGATAGGAACAAACGACATTGTGGAAGTGGAACTTAAAGATGCTTTGGAGATAGACTATGAGCAAGAGGAATATGAATCAGATACCTACGGCAAGTTTGTCTGGTAGGCGAATCTCTTTCACGGTTAGGCCTTTAATCTAAGTACCTGATAAATCCCTATCCTCGAAAAACCCACGATACGAGTCTTCTACGAAGCTAATTAGCTTCTCAGCAGCCTGCTCGAGGGGCATTTGATGATGTGTGTGCCTGCGGACCTTCGCATTGAAGCCCTCGCTTCTAGACGTTGCATATTGACCTAGATTAGCACGTCCTTTACTGTAATACAAGAGTAAACGATTATCCCTCGCCTTCTATACTTTAGTTACATAACCATAGTCCTGTAGCTGTAGTAGGTTAAGTAGTTGCTGTCGATTAGCTTCTACATCCTCTAGAGTTGTAGAATATATGTAGTTGCTGCTAACGATCCTTAGAAGTGTTTGCTGTTCCGTATTATACCGTCCTACCTTCTTGTAATGCGTATCCATTGCGTCGATAGAGTGGGACGTACAGTACTGCAGCTGTGAGTCTGGTAAGCAAGTTAGGGTGTCATAAGCACTCGTCATACCCTTGGAGAGGTCTGTTAATACTACAGCAGGTTCTGGAACTCCGTCGTAGATCTCTCGCCTACACCACTTATAGAACCGATCGTATGACGCTGCGTCCTCCTCTAGACACCACGAGAAGACTACAGGGAAGGTCTGTTCGGTGTTTGACTTGCCCACTGCAACGATTAATGGAAGACCTTTGTTATTAGTCCGGAAGGTCGCGTCTACGATAAGGAGGGCTGAACTAGTGAATTGCTGTATGATTTCCCTCCTCGAGGGATCCTAAAAGAAGATCTGTACGATCTGTTTTTGCTGTGGTTGTTGCTGTAGTTGCTCGACGAGCTGTTTATATCGGAATGCGTACCTCTAGCCCTTCTCGTTAAATATATTTGGGTGCGATTTGGGTGCGTAAACCTGTCGAATAGTGATCTGAGACCCAGGATATTGAAGAAAAAAAGGCCAGATACAGAAAAAATCACGAGGTTGAGAGGCCGGATGAAAAGGACTACAAAGTTACGGTAGAGGCCACTGCTCGAACGTAACGATGTACACGATGGGCTATGTACACCAAAAAAGCGGTGAGGAAAGCCCGATATCGGCATCATGAAGTTGCGCTGGCGGCGGCAACTACAACGCCGCCGACGACTTGGAAAAATCATTTAACGAGCCCAGGCGAGGAGAAAATTCTCATATAAACTACATATAAAAGTTCTCATTGCTGTGGCTAACACTGTGGCTGAACACGCGGTGTTCTTGGCACCCGGCGTTCAAAACCTGTCGGTCCGTAGTCGACTCCGCTTTTGGTCTACTGATGCACCTAATTTGAGGGGTTTTGGTTCATAGGAAAAGGTACAGCTTACGATTGAATAATGTCACCGATAAATGTAGTCTTTGTTCACTTCTCGTCAATGCTTATGTTGTTTTTTGTTGTTCTTGAAAGTTCAATATTGAAAGGGGGCGTTACTTTGCACACCAAAATTTATATGGGGGATGGTAACGGATTCTATGTGGCTTGAACTAAGACGAACTAGTAAAATAGTGTATTCGGCGCCGCATTAGCGTGTGCAACTCCCATTTGAGACACGCCTCCGTAGGCGGACCAGATTCAAAAACGAAGAAGCACACAGGTGAATGGCTACTTCTCTCGCTGGACGTTTCACACGTCTTCGATAGTCCTGCCCCAAGCGGGTCCTGCTTATGACGTAGATCAAGAATTCTGATTCGAAGATGCATTCGACCTTGCATTCCTCCATTACCCATTCTGCCTTGTCCACGATGGTTTAGCCGCCGGCAGCCTGCGCTCTTCGTTCTGACCCCGAGTTCCAAGTTCGTGTCGTCAGCCACTCACACGAGTAAACACCTGCAAGTGCGCCGATCATGAACATGCGCCGTTCTTGAAGATGTAATATTGCCGGCGAGTTCAGCCTAATAACACATCTCCAGAAGCTGCAGGTTCGCAAACAAATACGCCCTGTAGCCACTCCTTGCATCGATGGCCTTTCCTTTCGTATTGTCTTCAAAATCTGTTGTATGACTGTTCTACCCCTGTCCGTTCGACATCCATATACATGCTTGGAACAACCTGACTTAACGACACACTGTCTTAGTGTTCGATGCCGAGACTACGCAGCCACATGGCTGAACATTTGAAGCTAGACCAGCTACTGTCATATGGTGACGTGACTGAAGCACTGAGGACACTCTCACGTCAATGCATCTGGTACAAGTCAGGGACTGAAGTTCGTTGCACGGTCGAACTGCCAATCGAAGATCTCAAGCTTGTCTTCAGATTGCTACATATAGCCCGTCAATCAACTTGTCCAAACCGTTCTCTCCTTGCATTAAAACTTGCTGTTAGGGGTTACTGTTGCGATCAGTATCATCGAGATGTGGTAGAAAACTCGAGACTTGATCAGGAGCTGGCGTGCAAATGGCAACTCGATATGCCAAAACATGGTTCTATTATTGATACATGTATCGAAAAGAAGAACAAGCACCGCTCCAGCGATCTTGTAGACGCATCAACGCTTTCCAACTTGCTTGAAGATCTGACGATTGGAGAAGACAAGGCCCCTTTCCGGCGGCACAAATGCCTACCTAACGAGACTACAGCCTCTAAATTGCTGCAACGAATACCGAAGAAAGAGCTAGAAGCACATCAACAGGGAAAATTGGGATATATCTACCTGTTCACCCAGCGAGTCTTTCCAGGCATGGTCAAAATTGGCTACACGAACAGCGATGTACAGAAACGTCTGAGCTACTGGTCGAAGTGTGGCCATGGTCAGCCGTGCCTCGTTCAGTCCATTTCAGGCGTTCCTCAGGCAAAACGTGTGGAGACGTTGGTGCATCATGAGCTGTCGTCATTTTGGCGTCGAGAGCGTTATTGTAGGCTACATAGCAGCGCTCATACGGAATGGTTTGAGATCGAGTCGGCTCGAGCTGCAAACGTGGTCGCACAATGGGTCAGTTGGATGAATGAGGCTCAACCGTACGACGAGCTAGGTGACCTAAACATGCAATGGAGAAGCATGGTTCAGACACTCATAATGAACGAAGTCTCTGTGACCTCAGAATTGCTCATGGACCTGTATACTTTTAGGACAGACGACCCTTACTTGAGCACCATAATTTAATCTCATCGACAGTCTGACGAACTTAACTCGCTAGTTGTCTTTTGCGTACAGCTGCGAGAATCTGTATTTCATTCTCAAGGAGAGTCTAATGCAAGACCACCTACGCTTGGGGAGCGAGAAAAAAATCTTCCAATACTAATTGGCATACAGAACTGAAAGCCATCGATGCTTGTGGTACAATCGTGGATAGCAGAGTCGGTTCTTGACAAGAATATAATCGCCAAGGGAGTAATCACTTCGACTTACTCAAGCTCTCTGTCCGTGCGTAGAACCGGTCGAAGTTCAATTCCGGTAGTTCATTTTGAGCCGCTATACCAAATTCTACGCAAGTGCGGTGTCAACATTTTTTGCGGCTGTAAGAGACCGACGTCTTACCTGTTCTCTGTCTCGTGATAACCCTGAGGCGATTTAGCTAGAATGATGAATTCAAAAACGAGCAATGGCTGGTCAGCTATGCCGAACCGTACGTTTCCCGCTGATTGCTGTGGTGGACTCTAGCTGTCTGTCAAATGCATCAGCTGAAGTGCTCATGTCAATCTCCTGCTCCATTCGGGGGACCATTCCGGCCAGAAGGCGCGTATCCTGATCCGAGCTTTCGCCATGACTATTGATCCGTAGTATAGGCATTGCACATCATGTCCATGTGTTTCCATGGCAAGAACAAGGTATGACAGTGTAGGGCTGCAGTTCCATATAGATATGGCAACAATAGCAGGACAGCTTGCTACACCCAATGTATGGGGTATTTTGGGTAAAAGCCAAATTTCGTCGACAGAAATAATTCAATACCAGAAGTTCCGCGTGGATGTATGTCTCACACTGTTGGCGTGCAAGTCTACTCATCGTCTCCTCTCCACCTGCGACTTGAGCACGCCGTAACAAGGCTGTGGTCACCTTCTCTCCTTCAAGGACTACTCTGACCTGGCAATACAGAAAGATTCTAGCATCCATCTCGACAGTGGAAATCAAAGCTGTGCAGGCATACCACCACGAGCCTAGTCGACCGACGTAGTATCGTATGGCGCGCCAAATACTTCCCATACGAGGTATCAGCATATTTTGCTTTAGTTGAGCTTCGAAAGAAGTTTCGTGCAACTCGAATGCTGAATAGTATAATTCTTGGTGGTTATCACGTAGTGCAACCAGCCTATCTCTAGTTCCGCCGCATGTTATGGCATAACATGTCTGAATCCGGTATAGCGACCTACCATATGTAGTTAAGCCCAGGAGGTGCTTGGCATGTTATGCCATAACATGACCTAAGGGTAAGGAGTTCTCGTCGTTCTTCATCCACGTAAGCTATTTTTAAGCCGTAGATCCGTGTCCATCGTCAGTCGAGATCTATAAACATGCTACCAGCGTTGCATTTTGAAGAATCAATCAACACGGTAATTTGTTGCGTGTGTAAATCGGGTGTGATGTGCAACACGCCCAATTCAATAAATAACCATTTTCGGCCTGCACCTCATCATTTAAAAGGTGATGCACTGAAAGCTATCCATGCAGGCTTTCAAGAATGGCCAGTCGTGTTGTCGCATAAAGCGCCTTATCCTGACCTCGATGCCCAGCCTGTTTCTGCTATTCCACATCTAAAGGTGCATCGTGGTTGGTCTTGCAAGCATTGTCAGGCCAGTCTTGGTGTGGTTTTGAGCGACGCCAAGACCCCTCTACAACAGGTGCATCACATTTTTGGAAGCCAAGCTGAGCGACCGCTGCTAATTCAAGACGGTGCGTCTGCCCACAGCAAAGCGGTGAGGGAGAACTGTTTCGATGGTGTGTACTGTATGATCTTGGATTGGCCTGGTAATAGTCCTGATCTCAATCCAATTGAACACATTTGGGACGGGATTCGACGTCAAATTGGTAGCCAATATGGATATCTCCAAGGTGGGCAGGTCCGTGAGGTCTGGGTACAAATATGGGGCGAGGTCCCCCTCGAGATGATCAACCAGGCCATGGACCATTTGAAGGTCGTTGCACAGCGCTGCGTCGCCCAGGACGGTGACAATCGATTCAATGGATAGATAGTATGCTTTCCAGGACGACAGGCCCTCCAATGCCTGTCGTTATGACCCACAGCCATCTAGAGTCGCCGTAATGCAAGACTGACTGTTTCGGTTTACTGCCCGGTTACGGTGTGATTTCCCACTCGAGGAGTCACACCGGCTGACATTGGGTCTAACCACTAGGTCTTCCCACTTGACTGACATCTCTCACGTCTGAACTAGCCATTCCACCTCTTATGGCAATCGTTCGCCATCTCTATAGCCTTCGGTAGGTCTAGGGAGTGGGGGAGGGTCGATTTCGAAGGAGGAGGAGTGAGAAACTTGGTGGCGGCGCAGTTTTGGTCTTTACATGACAAAATCAGTATTGACGTGATCGCCTTGATGAGAGGAGTTCAACGATATCAATTGTAAGTATAGAAGTAGAGTGTACGTGGTGGGAGTGGAAGATCAAGTATGATATTGATAATTATCTAAAAGTGGTTTGGCGCAGTTGCAGTCTTGGCGTCCGAATACTAAGGACGCCGAGGAGGACACCAAAGTTGCTACTCCACCAACATCGCCAACAACGTGAATAAAGCCACCAGCGCATCATCATAGGCGTGGAATTACGTTTTGTTGAACCGTGAAAACGAGTTCTATGCCTCAATCGTCCTTGTCGCATTCAACAACTTTGGTTGACAGAACAAAGAATTGTTACCTGAGCCAGTATTGGATTACTGGTATATCCATTCCGATTTTGGCATCTTTGTCTGCGCTGAATATCGCTGCTCATGTGCGATCAGTAATTGGCTGGAACATCTTAGACGTGCACGTAATGTTAGAGGACGTCTGAGACAGCGCGTAGAAGCTTGGATTCGGGCATAGAGTATCACTGAGCAAGTGGTACAGCCACCACATTTTGGCGCACCCTTTTTCGGTCTCGAAATGTGGGCTGGCTGGAAACGCGATCCCGACGATTGTATGTTCTTAACGTAGAGCGATCAAGTCCTCTTCCGGCGTGCAAGTCAAGTTCACCACTTGACCAGCAAGCGTCAACAGCAAGAGAAAGGTATCCGTCGGAGGGTGCAAATGCAAGCATTTCCCGCCCAGTCCAAAGATTATTTCATTGTCAATCCAGCCCTTGGTTTCCGACCGCATCCCGCACGTCCTACCTACCGCCACCTCACAGACACCGCCTTGCACCCCACATCGTAAATCCGACCATCATGAAGACTTGATCATCTCGCGAAGCAGGTTGACGGAACGATAGCGAGCTTCGCAAGGGATCGCGAACGATAAATATGGCGTCGTCAGCAATGTCGACACACGTCAGAGCTGATGCCCTGGCTGCGCCTGTGCAAGTAGTACAAACATTTCATGGGTGACGACTTTGACAATCTAGCCACCTACTTGCTCACTTTTATATCTCTATGCAACTTCAACATCCGTTCTCGTCTTTTTTTCAGGCTACTATGACAAGCCTACCACTTGGCCCAGGCTGCTATCGACGATAAAAGTGTGCTCGGCATTAACATTCGCGTGTGAGGTATTGGCATAAAATCATCTCCTGTGATTTTTGACATACTGTTATGGAGTCGTTCCGCATGTCTACTGTGAGAGCGAGTCTCGCAAGCTTTGCAAGCACTTCCCTGACCGTCCACGACTCAACTTTTCATTATGACATCTCCTCCGCTTGCGGCCTCTATTCTCCTCCGAAAAATCCGAGTCGGACATCGAGACAGAAGACCTCCACCCCCTTCTTGAGAAAGCGGAACTCTCGGATCCACCACAATACGAGTCTTCATCTTCTTGCTCGTCGCGATCTTCGGGGAGCGGTCTCTTCTTCGGACTCTGGCTCCGTCCACGTCTAGTGAAGTTCTGGTCTGCGCACTCCTTCGCAGTGCATAGTCTTGTTGTCACCGTTCCGTCGGTCAAGTCAATGACTGTTAGCCATCTGGGAATCCCCTTACGCAGGAACGCGTCCATTGCTTGAAGAACATGCCATGCGAAGCGACAAAACAGTGCCATCGATTCCACACCTCGCAATGGCTGCAAGCAGACGTCGTGATACAGTCTGACTACCTCTTCTCGAGGATGCTGCTTCGTCACATATGCCACCCAGGCAACCGATTCTCCTTCCTCGGTTTCGATGCGCCGTGGCAGAATTGAGAACTGCCGCTGGTCCCAGAGCTGATGAATGTCGCTTCGGAGCAGTAGGTAGTTCTGTGGACTGTTGATGTTCATGTAACTTGACATTTCCGTTGAGTCGAACCACTTTGACTCCCCTAGTGGTATAATGTGCGCAGCTTCCGTCTGCTCAACGTGATTCGACACCCGGCACGTCTCGTCGCGTCGAATCGTGTTGGATGAGGATTGTGAGGATGCGCGCGCGTTTTGAGGTGGCGCAGGAAGGATTGCTTGACTCCATGAGTCAGGGAGAAACGCAGGAGGCAGGTAATGTCGGAAGGATGGGACCACAGGGTAGGGATTCGGTTCAACTGCGAATGGTCAGCATTTGTCGTTAAGCAACATCACAGTACTAACATCCAGGAACGTGAAAATAGTAGTTGCATCGATTTGGCAGAGACAAACATGTATCGGCTATCCTGTCATTCCCTTGAAGATCGCGTGAGAGGTAGCCATCGAATCTGTTGCAAGCAATAATAGCGCATGCGGTTTTTGCAATTTCGTGGCTGATCGTGCCGTTGTCGCATGCGGGTAAGATGATCAGAATCTGAGAGTTTGAACCATAACCTGGGTGCCGAAAGGCAATGGATTTTGGCGTTGGCAACACCCCACTGCCATTGTCTGGGTGCTGAGGTGCTGGGTATGGTCTGCGCGGCATGATTGTGTTCTGTTGTAGATGTGATGGTTTTTGGATGACTTGTTTACAGGATTATGCCACGGCAAAGCGAGCTTGTCCACCTTCGTTTAGCGCGGTTATGGCGCACAAATGCCAAAGCCAAGCCCAACTCAAAGAACAATGCTTGTCATGCAATTGAGGTAGGCCTGCTTCTGTGTTGTGCCCTGTCTGGTTCTTGAGTGGATGACTGTGTCCATTCTGCAGCCAGGTCATTGGTTCAACAGAGATGAGGGTGCCATCACGCATGCGCTAGTCACCTTATGCGTTGGCCCATTGGTCAAAAAACGTGTGTGGTGAATCGACAGAGCAAAGCTGTGAGTTTGTGCTTTTGGTACAGTGATATGGTACAGACAGGTGCAGTTGCGGCGTTACCCGGACTGCACGCTTTTCCTCAGGTCAAGAAGCAGAGCTGTGTTCACGTCCAGTCATCCGTGATGCGCTAGACATTTCCGTAATCTTCGTTGCCGTTGTACGGTAACCATGGCTGTTGTTTACAGACGTTTTTGGTGTCTACTGATGGTCTTCCACTACTGAGGCGACTAAAAGCCCTATGTACTACAAAAAGAATAGCCGCACTTGAAAAGTCTACGTCTGTTCTGCGTATGATGGAGCACCTTCGCTGCCGCACGACCGACTTACCTAAGTACCTCTACCGCGTGCAGTACACTAATTGCGCGACTCGATGGAGTACCGATGGTCTTTTTGCCGTGGATGGATCTACAATGTATGGCAACAACGACATTAACGCTCTTGCTGAGTCAGTCGAACGACAATTCAATTGGTCGAATCGTCGCGTGACACCTTGGATCAGTCTCTTTAGTGACTACGACCATGCAAAGAATTGGGCCCTTCGCTCGTACGACAGTGATGGAAAAGAGTTCACACTGTTGACCGTCGATACATCTCGATGTACTGCTGTATGCACCTTCAAATTGGAGACGTTACGGCAGGAACTTAACCTTCGCATTCCTCACGGGGCGCGATCACATTTGCCAGGCTGCTATTTGGCCCTTCACCGAATTCCTGATGATGCCATCGTGTCAGTGCAGACACACTACGACATATGCAATGGTAAGTGATCCAGACCTACTGACACCTTGTTGCACTCGACTAAGTCTGCTAGAAAGAGATAGAGAAGATGTACTGTCGTGTGCTTGGGGGTATGGAGCGGACTCCGAAGAGGAGGAAATGCTGCAAGAGAACATAAACACCCTTATCGAGCGGAACTTGGATGAAATGGCTTTCATACACTAGAGAACCACAAACTGATGTACCCTTCCACGTGTGTAATGGTCACCGTTACACGGCAGAATACGTGTTAGGTCGTGGAGTGTCATGTCAGAACAACACATATACTCCACGGGATTAGGATATCAATAAGCATTGTCAGCTTCCTCCATTTAGGCCAGCACGGACCCGTGGATGACATTCAGGTGTCAAGTGCCCAGGCAGCCACTTGGTCGCCCCGTCTCTGTAGAACCGAAGATTGTCCTTCACCGTTTAACACTCGCACGGCAACCATTATTTCACGCGGTCCGCGACCAAAAGTAGTTCAAATACCATCAAGTACAGCGCACTCGGATTACGGCGAGCCGCGACGCCACGACGGAGCTCTTGCGTGATCACAGGTAGGGCTCGTTAGCGGACTTCTTCAGAACAGAGGCTGGACAGAACATAAATCTTGTGCGGCACTCCATGCTATAGCGCCTGGGTGCATTTATATATTTGATCCCGAAACAGAACGATACAATTCCTGTGTGAACGGCTATATGACTTACTACGTAATGACAACTGCGCAGCGTGGACATTGGTGGCAGTGAGCAACTTTGGCAGGACTTATCGTTCAGACATCAAAAACGAACTCTAACCTGCTAGTACCAGCGGCCCTGAGGGGAATAGGCGATCCGCGTGATCACAAAGCGTGTCCACACTGACAAACCTCTGTATTTGTCAGTCTCCAAATTCAGGCTGAGTAATGACACGTGCTCTCCTTGATCGAACGGTGGAATTGATCTTTCGAAGCATTGGCCCTGTCCTTCGAGGCGTAACAAGTTTCCACTGCTTCTATGAATGACATTCCAAATCTAGCCCGTAGCGCAGTGAGATTCGTGTCGGCAGTGAAAACACGTCACCGCCACGTGTTGAAAGTGCAGTCTTGCAATCGAATCCTTCCTTTGCACGTACAGTAGGAGATTGACCAGTTGTGCGCCTAATCTAAGCCATGCCACAATTCTTCCACACCGCACTTCCACAAAAGGACGAACAGCCGCGCCAGGCCACCTCAGCAAGATGCAAAGAACGCACTGACGGTCTCTTTCGCGTGTGGAGGCTACAACTTTGTCGCGTCGGGTGGTTAGTCGAGTCGCTTTCCAAGCAGGAGCAGCAGTTCTACACAAAGGTCGTGGTTTTCGCACAAGAGGTCTTTGAACGTGGCGTTTTCGATGAGAACCTCGAAGACTATCGCGGCATATTCCAGTACGACCGTCCTCAAGTCGCGATCGTGTTGGATGCCTGTTGAGGGCGTGTTTCCTATGACAAAACGGATCAGTTGTGCGAGTACATCTACCTGACCTTGCTGACACTCGAGATCGACGAGGGCAGCTTCCACGGCCTTCCGGCACAATTGTTTCAGCAGAACAATACCGTATTTGTCGGCGAAGCAGTACAGCCGCGCATGACCGAGGAGCACCTCCTCTCAATCTACCGCGATCTCCTGCGGGTTGCTTCGTGGTGGCGGACCTAGTCGACAGTTCGGGAAGCGGACGAATGTTTCCCGCAGATCTCGCTTGCGACCAGCGCTGGAGGTGGCAGCAGGTGACTCGGGACTGTCGACAAACCCATCGACCATCTCTTGTGTGACACGGCTGTCCCAGCTGCTGTCCAACTTCATCTCTTTCTCTTTTCTCTTCTTCTCCTTTGTGGAGAGCGCGTAGTCCCACGGCACAACCCCAGCACCGCAGGCCGTCTCCAAACGCATCTGTGGTTTTCCAATATGTATTCTGTCGGAAAATGATGATCATTTCACATATGAAAGGGTAGGTCTTGGCGATACAAGACAAGTAAAAACTGCATCGCGCTCACCCTGCGCTCACCCTCGTCCCGCCGCTTTTATCAACGGCTCACCCTTCCACTCCCTTCCACTCACCCTCCGCTCACCTCGATCGGCTCAACCCGTTCTTCTGCGTCGCACCCTGTTCGAGACGTACTCCACGATGGCGATCCACCCTTCAGCCCGTCCCCATCACCCACCGCTGGTCGTGGGTGACAGGACGAAGGCATCTCTGTGTCCGTTCCTGAAAGTGCGCCGACGATCAAGTGCGGGACATCCTGATGATAACTCAAGCCCGACCCTGTGCAGCGACGCTCTTTTCCAAGTCTCTCATGCTCTCCTCTCTCTGCCGGCGGCATTCCAGCACGGCTTCCTGTTCCTTCTCTTAACCCGTCAGCTTCTTCCAACGAGCTATGCCACGTCGTCAAGCCACTGCAGCAGGGCTGGCGGCCTTGGCGGAAAAGAATGGATACAGAAAGGGAATTCATAAAGAACAAGATCAGGTGAAAGATGAGAGAAGACACAACGACACAACCAAGCAGAATCATGACGGTACACTGAACCGATACGTCCTCTGGCGACTGGCGTATACCGAACGGGAGTGTTACGAGCGTGGAGTGCCCGTCCCCGGCAAAGACGAGGTTCGCGGCCAGCATCTGGCTCGAGGTGCACCACTTCCTGATCTGGCCACCATAAAAGACTTCCTTCGCTTCTACATTCATACCAGTCAACCAAAGTTAGCGGACAAGACGACTACCGATTCTATGGGAACGATATGCGAATGGTTCTTCGCCGGTTTCACACGAGTCACCGGAACAGTTGTCCCTGCCGACGTCAGGAGCGAGGTATACGGGGTAGGCTTCCCTGGTGTTTCTTAACGTGGTATTCTTCTGACCTCTAGCAGTGGCAGCGCAAAGTCCTCACAGCCGAAGGCCTACTGGTCAACAAACGGAAGCCTAAGCATAACTTCACAGTCTCAGATCTCACCCGAATCGTAATCACTGTGTGGACCAAGAATGACCTTCACTTCACCCCGGAGCGATATCGGGTCCAGTTCACGTACATCATTCGTGTCTTCTGCTGGACAGGTGCACGCCTAGGGGCTTTCTTTACGGGCGGCCTTCGTTACCGAGATATCACGCTGGTGCTACACCGAACAGAGGGCACTCGGTGGAGAGTCATCTACAAAATCGACCAGCGATGGGTGAAGAACAATCGTGACCCGGAGAATATTGTTTTCGGTACAGTGCTGCAAGAACACGACAAATTCATCTACGATGACACATCATTTCTCCTTAACATGGCTTTTGCCGACAAGGCGCTCTTTGGATATGACACGTTGGCGGACCTTCAGGAACAAAAGATCCCTAAAGGGCAAGACGCGGTCGTTCTGCGCTGGCGGAAGTCTGTCCTCGACAAGCCGATCTTGCGCAAATGTACGAAGGCAGGAGGTGTCACAGAGGAGCCGATGCCCCGAAGTGCCTTCAGTCAGATGTTCCAGGACGCTCTCCTCAACGCTGGATACTTCTGCGCGGCATCGGTTCATAGCATCCGCCGCCAATTGGGCAAGGAGGTAGACGAGCTATACACCGAAGTCCAGCGATCACAGCACTTGACCCAGGCCGATCCGCGCGTCTTTGGACAAGCCTACGTGGCTAATACGTCCTCTGTTGATGGTCAAGCTGCCTTTCTGGGCGAACCCATCAATCACAAACACATCGATTACTTCCAGGGTTTGGGTCAATTCCGGGAACCAGGTCTACCTTGTGAACTACCGGTTCGCCTTGAGGAAGGACTAAAACAAGATGCACAGCTGCAAGAGCTTGAAGAAGAGGTTCGCCAGTGCCCTCGCGAGTGCTCAACGGCACTCAAGCAGTCAAAACAGCTGCTAGAGAGCCACTGGAAAAGACTAAAGCGTATCGCCCTCCGTGAACATCAAGAGCAATGGGTAGAAGAGCGGAGAGACAGACAGATTATCACCCGTGGGAAGGAGCAATTCGATGATCACCAGCGAACCGACCTCGTTGAGAGTCTCTGTCTGTTGTTTCCCGAACGCAAGCGCATTGCGCAGAAGTTGATCTCTGACAATGTGATGACTTCAGAAGATCGGTGGCTCGCGATGGAGGATCTGCGTGTGCTATGTACTCGGGATATTTCTGTTCTCTACCTCCCCGGGCATCAGCCTATCGACGGATGCTGTCCAGTGAAATGCTGTCGACTGCGTCTCGACAGGTACGTGATGCTGTCCTGCCTCTCTGTCTGCCTGCGTTTACTGATATATCTAGCTTGTCAAAGAGCCAGCGTAACCAACACGTCCAAGTCTGTACTCGCCGAGAGATTGCCAGCAAACGCGAACACCTACAATCGGATGTCCACTACTGCCATTGGTGTTTCAATTGGGTTGTCGGGGCAAAGGAGTGGAAAGAGCATTGTCAAATACACATCGACAGTCTAGGTACGAAGCGGTGTGGGCAGATTACCTACTGTCACACGCTTGTACGCCCAGGACACTGTCCCTTCTGCTTGGGAGGCTTCTGCTCAGGGAGCTCCGCCAAGTTGGCTGAGCGACGCCTGCAGTCGTGGTGTCGCGAGCTAGCCCTCTGGCAGCATGTGGATGCACATCTCGAGGACGTCCAATGGCCACTGACTTGCCCGCACCCGCTGTGTGATGTGACACTCGTTGACGGGGAAGATTTACGGTTTCATTTTATCGACGACCACGACATGAGTCGGGTCTTGCCAAAGACGATGAAAAATTTGGGCATCAGTAGACCAAATTCGACACAGGAGCAGGAAAATTCTCAGAAGAGAACGGCACCGGCCAATGAGTCCGAGCTGATTTGGACACCTCAAGAGCAACTCTCATCCACTCAACCTCGCAAGAAATTGCGCCGAACTCCCTCCACGATTGCACCATCACAATTATCTAACGAGGACAAAGCGATGCTCTCCTTGCCTCTCATTGATCTGACAGCAACAGATTCATCAACAGAGTTCTCGGCAGATTTGAGTGAGGCAGACAACCCATGGCCTAGCGCCCCCGAGTCGGAGCAGAATTCTTTGAGCCGCTTTGAATCCCGGGACGCCACAGTCGTCGACTCTCCATATGGTTACGATGGCGATCTCTTCGCGAAATACATTCGCTCCCCTTCACCTGATGCTCCATCTATCGCCATCGCCTCTGACCAAATCTCGGCGTCCGTCGTTGATATTGATGATCTGGTACCATCTTCAGAGCCAGAGGATGAAGATATCAGCCTTGTTCGGTGTGACACAAGGTTAGATCAGCCTCGAGACTGCTCCACGGAAACCGCTCCTAAGCTGCATATCCGCCTGAGAGTTGGACCGCCTAAAATAAAGATAAAGTTGAGGGTATCAAAGTCGACGAGAAAAGCGCCGACAAAGTCAACATCGACGTCAAAGGTGAAGCCAAAGCCAAAGCCAAAGCCAAAGCCAAAATCGAAGCATATTTCGAAGAGTGTTGTGGTGAAGAGGCAACAGAGGAAGACCACTCTAGGAGGTAGAGGATTGTAACAAGGGAATGGCAATTTTCATGGAGTTCAGTCACTCTGTGTCAGGCAGTAGCCTTCAAACTCCTGAGACCTGTTGCCTCCAAGCTACAGACGATGATGATGATGATTTCATTTACCCTGACCCCTCGCGTGAGCGATATGCAGGCTACCACTACTAGAACTACCTCCGTCAATGTCCCTGGACTGTGACCATCTACATGCACGATTTTTGCGCCTCGTTACGGCCTATGTTGTCCCCTAGACTTCGCTGCCGAAGCCCGTGAGGTAAATCGTTGGGATGCCTCTGCAAACTCTAAAACCGCCTGGAGTACATTCCGCTCTCGACCAGAGTTGCCTACTCGACCTTGCCCGTTACGTCCTCCGAGCAGAGACGCGATGCCTCCAAATGCATCACCTACCTTGTCTCGTACCAAGCTACAGACGTTTTCAGTTGCGGCTTCGGGTCTCCATACACACAAAAATTAGTAGACCCATAATTTACGCTTCTGACTAGCAAGCCAATGAATCCGAGAATTTTCTGGTCCCACGTGCCATCTTACAGAACATTACCATACGCGTTACCTGCCAAAAGTGGTAGCATATAGCGGCAATTTGAAAAAACGTCTCGGCGGCATAAAGAGACGGGGATTTGTCCGTAGCCGCGCCTCTGGCCCTAAACACTCGCAACTACATTGCCTTTAGATCTGTAGCATCAATCCATCCAAATCTTCATCGGATTTTTCAAGCAGATGCTCCACATAACGCGGCGAGTATCGACGAAGTCGTGAAGGAACGTCGCCCGCTTCGATTAGGTGGTGCTGTAATGCTTCCGAAACACTTCAGATTAGCTCGATGGCGTCGAATCCTGCGATCGGATAGCCAAGTCGTGCCGCAGCAAAAGGTCATAGACGGCCGCCAATTATAGGACAGTGGAGTCTCTAGCGTTATGTCAGCGCGTTGAGTTGAATCTGTGATTAGCGGATAGTGAGGTATCAAGGCAACTACTTATCTACGTCACAAAGCATGCGTTAACCAATCGTAGAATAAGTGTGCATTATGGACGAACAAAAATCAACTTGTAGTACATATTATGTTTTCCTAAAATTTATACTACAATGAAAATTGTCTGGAGTTAGCTTAGTAAAGTGAGCTCAGTAGAATTACGGCTATAACTGTTCACGGGCGCTGCGGGAATGGGTGCTACAAGCTCCTCGCTTACGCTTGCGAGTTTGAGTGGGAAGGACGGAGGACTCGGGCTCGCCGGGAGATGCTATCACTTAACGAATTAGCAATACTCAAGTACACCATCCCAAAGGGTTAAATACTTTGGTCGCAGCTTGAGCTTGTTGTCTCGTCCGCACCACATTGTAAGGTACATAGCCGACGTGCCACGGTCTCGAGGCAACTTTCTGTAATTAAAGGATCTATTAATACAAAGTCCATTCTAGCTTGGCCGCAAACTTACCATCGCAACAAGGCCCAGCGTCTGGGCGGTGCTCCCAAGTGACTCCAACAGGCCGGCAGGCAAGGCACGGGGTGAGAGAAGTTCGAGAGGATCCCATAAAGTCGAGATGACCGAATAACGAAGGTCGAACAAGTACACTATGAACTCGAGCGGCAGTAAGAACGGACGGCAGCAGAGTCAGAAAGTAGACTTGTGGATAAAAGTGAAGCAGTTGCCCGGCTGAGGGAAATTGGTGTTGCTTGCTGGGATTTTCAGGCGAAGTCCGAGCGATGAAAATGGATCAATCAGCGCCCAGTAGTGTGTCATTGAACACGTAACCTTAGTCCCGTCTCCGAGTTGGCATTAGCTTCTTTAGAACTGGGCACGAGTTCCCGGGCAGGAACCGATGTTGGGGAACCTTGGACCCCAGCAAAAGCAAACGGAGCCAACTCGCCAAGACTGCGTAAGCTCCCCTCTGTGCTGGACGGCAGCGTTTGCCTGCGTTTGAGGCGGCAAGAGCGTAGAGCCACGTTGTAGCTGGTGGATGGCTATCGATTCCTTGTCTTTACACGCCACGGGCTGAGGTCGATATGTGCGAAAGTACCCCACAGGGGTACTCTGGTGCACGAGACGGCAGTACAGACAGTGACCATTTGCAAGTTTATGGTTGAGCAAGTTTGAGCAAGTTTAAGCTACCTCCGTACACCGGTCAAAATCCGCCCAGTCACGTAATGTAGGGTGGCGCAGACTTGGCAACCTGGGTCAGATCAATCGTACCTGTTTTTAATATGCGTGTGCGGCTGTTATCGTTGATTCATTGCCCTCTGGGACAACTCAGTGTAATGTTCCCTAACTGTTCACCATCTAGCAACCAGCATCTAATTGCCAGCAAACATTTCGAACATTGGTTAAGTCATTGATAATTGTTCTAGACGAATGGCACTCCATCCACTTCACCCGCCGCCAGCGGGCCATGTCACGACGACTGTTCTGATAAACAACGTCCACTGTGCCTCCTGCCTCTCCTACATCCAGGAGGTCCTCAGTACATTACAGCCAGCGCCGCTAACGATTACCGCGAACTATATATCACACGAGGTGACGATAGTCCACTTTCCCGACCACTCTGCAAGTGACATAGCTCGAGCTTTATCAGACGCAGCATTCGAAGTGCAGAGTGTGCAGACCAAAGATGAATCTGGCCATATTATCTACGAGCAAGATTTAGTCCAGACCCATCAAGAATGGTTGGATCAGGCTGCTCAGATGCTGAGCGAACAAGCATCAACGCTGTCGCAGTACCAGACGGCAGCACATCATGAATTCAGAGACGATGCCGGCTACCAACTAGATGAGAAGCATTTAGACCACTGTGTTCTTTGTCAAAAGGCGAACGAAAAAGCCGAGACATCGCAGGATGTTATCGTGACCATCCCTGAGGCGCAAATGTTTACAGCCACTCTCAGTATCACCGGGATGACTTGTGCGGCATGCATTCTCTCCATTAATGAAGGGGTGCAGGGACTCCAATTCTTGACGGTTGTCAGCGTCAGTTTACTTACCAATAGCGCAACTGTCGCCTTTACCGGCCCGAAGGACAACATCGATCAGATTGTGGAGAGAATCCAAGACAGAGGATACGACTGCCACGTCGTGAGCATCGTTGAAGTTGGACAACCACAGCAAACAAAACAGCTGGTGGAAAGGACAATCATGATCAGAATAGCAGGAATGTTCTGCGATCAATGCCCACGACGGGTTATCGAAGCTTTGTCATCACCGTTTCAGGGACGACTTGCTATCGACAGGCCGCCATCGTACGATGACCCCATCATCGTGATTACATATCGTCCCCAACCCAGCATCATTACTCTCAGAAGTATCCTAGCTACCATACATGGTGTCAGCGACCAACTCAGAGCCACAATATACCATCCTCCAACGATCGAAGAGCGCTCTCGAGCTATGCAGCTCCGCGAACGGCGTCGTCTACTCCTGCGGCTTCTCCTCAGCTTCATCGTCGCCATTCCAACCTTCCTTATCAGTGTGGTCTGGATGAGCCTAGTTCCCTCGACCAACCGCGTACGAATATTCTTCCAACAAAATATGTGGACTGGCGCCGACACTCGCGCCGAGTGGGCGCTTTTCTTCCTTGCGACGCCTGTGATGTTCCTCGCTGCCGACGTCTTCCACGTCAGGGCAATCAAAGAGATCCGAGCACTGTGGAGCCGGAATAGCAAAGTCCCGGTTCTTCGAAGATTTTACCGTTTCGGAAGCATGAACCTGCTCATGTCCGCTGGGACGTCGGTGGCGTACTTCCCTTCGATCGCCGTGCTTGCTCTAGAATCGCGAAAAAATGGGCAACACAACAGGCGACTATCGACATACTTCGACACGGTTGTGTTCTTGACGATGTTCATTCTCGCTGGACGGTACTTAGAAGCGTACAGTAAATCTAAGGCTGGTGATGCTGTCACAATGCTCGGAAAGCTCCGGCCAACCGAAGCTCTGCTTGTGAGATCTAATCCGGAATCGGAAGATAGCGAGTTATCTCGTCCGATAACCGATTGCGAGAGAATCAATGTCGATGTTCTTGAAGTCGGAGATGTTGTCCGAGTACTTCATGGCGCATCTCCACCAGCCGATGGCACAATCGTCCTGGGCGACTCCACCTTCGATGAGAGCTCTTTGACCGGAGAGTCTCGGCCTATTACCAAGAGTACCGGAGATCAAGTCTTTGCAGGAACAATCAACACCGGTAAACCGATTAATGTCCGAGTCACTGAAGTCTCAGGCGCATCCATGCTTGATCAAATCGTCAAAGTCGTTCGTGAAGGACAGGCAAAAAGAGCGCCACTGGAGAGAGTGGCAGATATCTTGACGGGATACTTCGTTCCAGTTATTATCCTCATTGCCGTATCAACATTTCTTGTCTGGTTTGGACTAGGTCAGGGCGGGGCACTGCCGGAGAGTTGGCTTGATGTCGACACAGGTGGCTGGGCATTCTGGGCATTACAGTTTGCCATTGCAGTCTTTGT
>Ga0115846_100228_pt1 | contig 29727 bp, 27 predicted proteins | sample InSIn5gowninarea_2_FD_83860 | JGI IMG/M metagenome (GOLD analysis project Ga0115846, IMG submission 83860) | reverse complement strand
TTACGCTAGCCAGAAATAGTTCACGGCGCTAATGTGGAAACACCTCGTGCATCAAATCGTCTTTCAGCGTGTTTCTCTACAAAAACTCTGTGCCTTGTCATCCTTCTCTAAGAGATGTGTATTACTACTGTGTTAGCAATGGAGTTCGATGGAGTAAGGATCTGGCAGTATCCATGCCTATACTACGGTAATCGAGCTTGGCGTTCCTTTTCTTCAAGACCCGAACTGTGATTCGTTTGTCTAGCGGTCTTTGAAGACGACAGCTAGAGGCGCAGAAGTAACTACTTTGTGGATTTGAGAAGTAAATACCAGCGCAGTTCTCCCTCGAGTTTGTTTCAGGGGCCCGGGCCGACAGGAAGTGCATAAAATACCTGGAGTAGGACGCCGTGAGGCTGCTAAACACTTCAAGTGGTGGTACCGCGCTGGCATTACTTCTTCAGGTATGCAAAGTACGATGCTCGGCACACCTGCCGTTTTGTGCATGATAACACTTCGAATGTTTACGTTGAGATCATTAAGTATCAACAATCAAGAGATTCCACTTTCGAGCTAGAGGAATTCCGAACAAGAGCAATGGCGTCTGGACCGCATACCTTCGTGATCTGTGTGGTAGGTACATTTGACCTAGCACCAGACCCGACCTCATCTGTCTTTCCTACGAGTACACAGTCTATTCGCACGCGAGTAGAAGCACACACCCGGATGATTGCCGTCGACCGTCACAAGTACTAGCCTGACCTTGGTGACAACGTGCAGGTGTTCTCCGCAGAGAGATTCAAAGGCAATCCGTTGGCCATCGTGGCAGTTCGTGGCAATGCGCTCTCGCTGCAGCGGAAGTCCTCAATCGCAAGGGAGTTTGGATACTCGGAGACAGTATTCATCCACGACTCGCCAGGACCGAATCTGCCGCGAAGGATTGAGATCTTCACCGAGCAGGGTCAGGAAATATCATTCGCAGGTCATCCGGTGAGCAATTCGTCCACTTTTTCTTACTACGTGCTAACTTGAATGTAGGTTGTCGGAGTTGCACATTATGTAAGTACTGGTGTTGCAGATATGCCATGCTAGATATATGTCCCTGACTTGATTCGAAAGATCTTCAATTTTGTCGACAAGTTTGTGCCGACGGATGCGCAGTCAGGTGAGAATGAGCGACAATCGACTGTCTTCTTGACGAAAGCTGGTCCTGTGCCAGTCTTCTACAACCCCTATCGCCATGTGGCGGCATGTACGGTGCCACAAAACCTACACTTGCACGCTACTCGTGTGCCGATGAGCAGAATTTTGAACCGCCAGCCTCAAATTCAGATTGTCCCTACATACGAAGGCATAAAGGATAAGACGTTTCCGGTGGTCTCCTTGGTCAAGGATATGACGTTCGCTCTCGTAGATCTCACGGAAGCCCCGGAGACACTTGCAGCCTTGAAACCAAGCGAAGCGCCTGAGATAGAGCTTGATTCAGAATGGAGTGGGAGTTTCACGGGTGCTTTGTACTACAAAAAGCATAATCCCATAGTTCAGGAGAATGAACCCACGATTCACACGATACAGGCTAGAATGATCACGCAGAACATAGAGGATCCGGGGACCGGAAGTGCATGCTGTACTTTGGCTTGCTACCTTGCTCTGGATGAGATGAGGGCACTGAAGCCGAGGTCGAAGCCTGAGACGACGAAGCAGGAAGGAGACGAGGAGACGGAACTCGTATCGAAAACAAAAGATGTCAAGCTCGAGGAGACGAAGAGTAGCACAAACACGCCAAAGTTCGAACGACATGTGTATGCAATTCAACAGGGGGTTGAAATGGGCAGGCTTTGCACTATTGCTGTTGAGGTGGACCTCAAGACAGCAGAGGATGGTTCCAAATCGATTGTCAACGTTACTCTGTCTGGACGAGCGTGTTTCTTCGCGCGGGGAGAGTTGATGCTGTGAAGAAGCAATGCTCCATCTGTGGTTGTCCAGTTCAGGATGATCTTGAACAACTCCTTACGTTTCTGTTTTGGAAACGAAAACATAGAGAAGGTGGCAACGCTTCGAAATAGATATTACTGTTACAGCCAGATGAGGGAGTACAGTCCTCAGCCCTGCTTGTTATTAGCACGTATTAGCGTTAAGTAAAAATTGTGACGCTGAACAAAACCATAATTGGCGTAGTTCCAAGACTGAAGCGAACGTCATCTGAAACTGAAGTGAGGTTGTTCTGATGCTGGACCAAGTCAGCCCTAGTTGAGCGTATAGTCTACACCTGACATTGTTGTATACTAATGCGTGCTAGTAACAAGCAGGTATGGAGTGTGTAGTTAATGGTATTTGAGGCGCTATTCTTGACCTAAATATAAACTCCTACAAGAGATTTTGTAACTGTGCGTCCAGGAAATCAAATTGTGTGGAAAACAAAGTGCAGATCACACATAGAGAGCGTCATGTTTGACCATAACAACAGCATCAAGAGTTGAGAAGGATGGCAAGGCACAGAGTTTTTGTAGAGAAACACGCTGAAAGACGATTTGATGCACGAGGTGTTTCCACATTAGCGCCGTGAACTATTTCTGGCTAGCGTAACTCGAATCATGTCCTTCCCGTTTCGAAACACCTTCACCTTTCGTTGTTTCTTGAGACCGACTCCAAACCCCGCGAGCGTCACTTGCTCATGGTCACTACAACGGCCGTCGTACAGCTCTGATACTCGTAAAAGGTCATCTGCCTCGTTATGTTCCCTGCTAGAGCAATAGCGATGACCATGGATGAGGGAGTATGGTGCAACTCCTACTACACCATCTACCCAGTCAATGTATCAGGATTTTCCCCTTCAGAGACATCTTCAGCATCAGGTAAGATGATGAACGGATCCTGTTTGGTCTTGTTTATGCCAAATCAGACTTGATAAGAATGTGGAATCCCATCTCTCAACACTCTGCGATTTTCAGCTCCAGCAAGCTGCATTGCCTTATTTCAGCATTCATTCTTTCCTAGTTTGACTTCTACCACGCTGCAAGCCAGTCGTGTTCTTGTCTTTCATTCATTCTGACCTTACGTTTCACGTTGATCGTGGTTATCTGACCAAGGTTTATCCCAATCATGCATTTTACCAAGACCTTCACACTAGCTGTGGCTTTTGCAGTGCTGGACACTGTTGTGGCTGTGCCGCAGAATCGAAACAATGGAAATAACAACAATAACAACAATGGTAACAACGATGCCAACACTAACAGTGGGAACACCGGTAATACTAGTAACAACAACAACAACGCAGCAAACCTAAACCTCCTCGCTGCCAATGTGCAAAGTGGTTCAGCTTCGAATGGAAACCCTGACGCAACGAAAGGGCAATCGGCCTCGCTTACCGACAATGCAAACTTCATCAACTTTTGCTCCGGGAAAACGTTGACCAACGGTGACCAGAAGACTGGCGGTTCGTGCAATGGCATTGGTAAGCTTCTGCTCCGCAACGACGTATCAAGCATCACTCACTATTATAGTGATGGGCGACATGCCCTCTCAGGACAACATGATCTCATCCATCATAGTGAATCCAAGTCCAGGACAGAACATCGCAGCCAACACCAACTTCAAAGTCCAAGTCCAAGTCTCCAATCTCCTTGCCGGAGTGTTCACAAACCCAAATGACACATACTACGCTGCACCACAACAACTTTCTGGTGGTAAAGTCGTCGGTCACAGTCATGTTGTCATTCAAGATCTTGGCAATTCACTCGCTTCCAAAACTCCACCAGATGCTAAGACGTTTGCTTTCTTCAAAGGCATCGACGACGACGGCAATGGTGAAGGCCTTCTAACAGCTAACGTAACCGGTGGCCTGCCAGCAGGTAACTATCGTGTATGCACAATGACAAGTTCAAGCAACCACCAACCTGTCCTTATGCCTGTGGCACAGCGTGGTGCTCAGGATGATTGCCAGAAATTTACTGTTGGCCAAGGCGGAACTAACAATAATGCCAATACGAATGCCAACGGCAATGCAAATTCCAATGGCAACTCTAATGGCAACTCTAATGGCAATTCTAATGGCAATTCTAACACTAATGCCAAGGCCAATGCTGGAACCAATACGAATAGCAACCAGAACGGAGATGACAATACCAACGACAACGGCAGTGGCAATACTGGAAGTAGCAATACTCGCAGCAGCACCAGCACCAGCAAGACGAGCAAGACCGTGAGCTCCCAGTCCAACGGAAGCACGAGCACAAGTACAAACAATCGCAACGGATCTCAAAACACCAACAACAACAACAATCAAGCCGGTAATTCCAACAGCTTCGCAAGTTCACAGTCAAATCCAAACACAAGTACGGCAACCCGCAGCGCAGCCCAAAACGTCAATACTCAAGCCAGCAAGTCTACCAGTAGCACGTCTGAAGAATCGCACTCTTCGAGCAGTGAGTCCACGAGCAACAGCAATAACAACAACAGTGTTAACCGCAACGATAACGACAACGGTAGCGGTATCAGTGATGGAGGACAAGGACTTAGACGAGTACGCCGATCTTGAGTGCAAGAGTACAATACAGTCTAATCCACACTGTGATGTGTACTACATAGATTTGTCGTCCTTCATGTGAAAAGACCAGTAGTAGTGGTCTGATCTGTGTATATATTTATTCAAAAGTCAAGTCGAACAAAACTCGAACAAAACCAAATTGAAATTAAACTAAAACTAACCCAATTTTATTATATTATACTACACCATCCCATATACACCACATCGTACCTCGCAATCGTTCTACACATTATTTAAACTACTAGGCTTGCCTCGCGTCCCATCAACTCTATCTGCACCAAGAGTATGTCCTCTGTGTAAATACGTATATCAGCCAATCTACATATCTTACCTACGTATGTATTCAGTCAAGCACCTATTCACCACCTCTTCTACAGTATCTATTTATCTATCTATATCTTTTTTCTATCCATCCACCCATCCATCGATAAACAACTTGCCTTGATTAAGCAGTCCACTCCAGACTTGCTTAACCACGGTACGCAAGTACGTATTTTCACGCTACCTGCCTACCCAACCGTCCTACTGTCTGAGCGTAGGTATTGTTTTGGATATACTACTCCCCCTTTCGCGCTTGTACTTACTGATTTGATAGAGTGGTTATATATATACTGTACGGGGGAGGATAGGAAGAGCTGCATGTAACGTAGTGTAGTGTCTTATTCAAGTAAGTTCTTTATGCTACACTACTATATTGTACTATAGGCTACGGGCTGTGTTGCGTTGTGTTGTGTGGGATAAGACGTAGCTGATACGTAGGTACTTCTTAGTTTTCTTTACGTGGTCATCCACTGTAGTAGACGGAGGTTGGAAAGCAGATGTATGTATGTGGGATAGGTAGGTAGAGTGAATGGAGCAAGTGGACGTAGCAGCGATAGGGAGAAGGCTCTGGATTGTGGTGTACAGTACGAACATAATGCATCATTTATTCTCCTCTAATCGAAAACAACCCACCCCTCCGAATGTTCATTCACCCCATTCAACGCCATACGCTCTTTTCAGAAATGAGTAGGTAGGTAAGTACTGCCGAGGTCGAACCTACTCAGCACTAAGCGACTTCTTCTTCTTCTTTTTCTTCTCGCCCTCACCATCCACGTCTTCACTCTTGCGCTTCTTCTTCTCTTTCTTCTCTGCCTTGCTGTCTACTCCATCCGTAGTGGTACCTTCTGATTTGCGTTTCTTCTCCTTTTTCTCCTTCTTCTCTTTGTTGATCGGTGCCACGTCAGCCATCTCTGCACTCACAGTCGGGTCATCCTCAGGGTCGTCGATGTCCATTTCTGACAGAACTTGGTCCATTGCAGTTTTCTAGATAGATGTGTTAGCGTGGTTAATGAAATGGAATCGCGAAAAAACTTACCATAGCTACTTCATTTTTGGTCGGTTGAACGCCGTTAGCGTAGAAGTCTAGTCGTTCTTCGACTTGCTTCTTGAGTGCTTGGCCAAACACGGTGGAAGGTGATTCTGAAAAGTTATCAATCCTCGATGCGATCGAGCATTTGTTGGCGAGGAATCTTGATATTCTTCCTTTGTTTTTCTGCCCTGCTCGACCAATGAAGGAGGAGTGGTAAAGGAGACCATACTTGGGTGTGTTGCCTTTTGTCTTCAAAGCTCGGAACAGGGCTTTTTCGGCCCCCAAAATTTGCACTGTTGATGCTGGATATTTGGATAGGTTGGTAAGGCTGCCGGCATGTGATATTAACCTTGCTCCGACAACTTCTCCAATCAGGGCTGCCAAGTTTGGTGCCACAACTCCCATCTTGGACACGAGGTAGCTATGCAATGACTTTCTGTAGTTGGCTAGACTGACAACACGCTGAGCGAAGAGTGTCACATTCTCCATATCAGATGCAGAAATTTCCTGACCCATACTTGTCTTTGCTGCATCAATGATGCTTCTTGATATCTCTTCGTCGTCGTCAACTATAGCGGCTAGGTCATGTAAGCTATCTTCCGATAAGGTCTTCTTGTCTTTGATGAAGAGCGCGGCCTTGGCGTATTTCTGATTCTCCGACACAATCTTGATGAGCTCGGGAAAGTGCCAGGAGTACCATTCTCGGACCCTCATGGAAAAGGTGTTGATAGCCTTGTCTAGCTGATCGAGGATTGCGATGGCTTGTATTATGTGGTTGTCATTCTTCTGTACGGAGAACTTGACTTTGGCTCTTGAATATGCATGGCCAAGACCCAGCTGCGCAGTATTTGTATCGCCTTCTCGCAGCTGCTTCAATAGTTTTTCGGAATGTAATCGCAAACCTCGGAGCATGTCCTGAACAACCTCACTCGTGTCTCCAGTTTCGCATTCGACTGAGGGGAAAGTGCTCTTGATACTGCCGGCCAAAATCTTGTCGGCAACACCAAGTGACACTTTGTTCTTCTTGCCAGCTTTAGGAAGGTTGAGCTCGAGGAAGGACTGCAAGAACGTGGACGCAATGCCTTCGGACACCTCGTTGAGTTCTTCAAGAGCTTGTTTGCCGTTCCTGAACTAGTTAGTAAAAGCATTCACGAACACAGAACTCTGGCTGCGCACTCAAAAGGCAGGAAACTTTGTAGTTGCACCATCTTGCCAAACTTTGCAAGATCTTGTACTCCATTTTGCACTTCCTTCAATCTGTTGCCAACTGATTCTGGTTGATGTACTACCTTGAACAAGGCATAGCCCATAGGGCCCTCATGAAGCAGAAAGTCCGTCATCGTGGCATATGAATACGACTGTTAAGTATACACTATGCGCGCTCGAGGCGCAGATCGAAGATATGTTTTGCTTGCTCACAGTTGAGGTGTTCTAGTGTATTGCGATTTACATTTCTCACGAGCGCAAATCCGCAAACTTGAAGCTGCAACATTTTCTGGGATCCACTTACACGCCAAGAGTAGGCTGTCAGGCATCTTTTAGCTTGGAATGCACATCCACTACGGAGTACCTACCTACTAAGCATACCAGACAATTTGCTCAAACAAGTGTGTTTTCTGAAGACGTTCAACGGATGAAGTACTCGCTGGTTGGCCTTTCAATCGATGTGTTTCACAAGATCACAAATTATCAATATTCTGATAAATCGTGGTCATAGGCAGACCTCAGTAACCTGCCAAGCAATACCATTGTACTGCAAGGTATCACCAACCCGACGTCCGGGCAAGCAAAGCCAACCTCCAGGGAACAAGCCGCTGCTTCTTACATCTCTGTACCACGCTTCTGGGGGCATTTCGCCTACATATTCGTCGACTGGCAAAGCCCGTGTAAGGGTGTGGTCGCGAGTCCAGCGCTCAACTTCGATTGTTTGTTGACCAGAGGCGTCGCGTCTCGCTACAATCCCTTGCACTCGCCCACCAAGCCTAACTAGTACGCCATCCGACAAGGCTGGAGTACATGTGCGAGCCACGAGGCATACATTCGCGTCATCCTGACCATCAGGGCCTAGCAATTTCTCAGCCCCATGCCAATATTCCTTGTATAGTTCCTCCTTGCCAGTGGCGGGATTGTGCATTATACCCATCTCCAGGCAATCACCGTTCATTAGCATGAACATGTCACCTTCGTCGGGAATCCCGGGCCCTTTAGAATCAACATCATGAAGAAACTTGCAATGAGCTGTATAGAGCAAGGGTACCGCATGGCGATCATCATTGGCATCGTAAAAGGTGGTAACTGACCTGCCAGAAAATGCCCAGAAGCTCTGATGTTGTGATGCTTCGGCAGGCGATGTTGCATCTTTGGGAAACCGAACATCAACAAACTGACCGGACGGTGCAGTGAGCACGAGGGTATCAGTATCTTCGAACGGAGGTTTGTATCCCTGACGTCAAAGCATATATTAGTCTCTACTCTGGACTTACCTTGAAAGGCTTCTATTAACCAAGGAAGACCACACATGGGTTGCTGAGATGCTTAGCACTCACCCAGGCAATCCCCCGTCTTATTGACACAGACGGTTTGACAAGGAAATCTTGCTTCCATTTTGGTAGCTTCGCAGGTGCTTCGACTGGTGACTCAAGTCCTATAAGGCCAAGTCGCTCCCCACTCATACCATACATCTCCATTGTGTTGTGCGCTCGCCGTCAAGGAAGCGTTGATGATGGCAGTGGTCTTGAGACTACGATGAGGCGTAGAATCTTGGCTGGTTTGACTGATGCCCATCCAAGCCACTCACGTACGGCGAAGAAACTTCCAAGGTTTCGTTTTGAGTTCGTGTCGGCCCTACATTTCTTGGCAAGCTAGAGCTACCTTAACTTGTGACTGCGGCATCATGTTGTCGATACTACTTGTACTATCAATGATTGAACAGGAGGTAGCACTTGAACACGACACCCACTCTGCCACAGCACAATTGCTGCGTGTGAGGTATAGGATTGTCGAACAGTTGGTAACCAGAGCTGCGCAAACAGATTCCAGCAACATAAATTTTCAAGCTTGAAACGTTGAATAGTTTCGCCGATTCGCTGGCTACCTCAGATGGGGCTCGTTTGTGGCGGTCGGTCAGAACGTTCAATTTGCGGGGGTGGACCATTGAGATCTCATCACCTGCACGCCTACCCCGTAACACTTGTCCAGCTAGCAAGCATTTGCCTCATCGAGCATGGCTCGAAGTCACAAGCCCGAACCTACAGGTTGGTGATGGAATGCGTCAATTTGTTATGGTGCAGTCGCTACTAAGCGAGGCGTATTTTGCCTTTGATGTCTGCGATTCGAACCTCAAAAGACTTCAGCGGAATGTCCAGTTCCATGAAAAGACCACCAACCTCGCCTCGAGATTGGCACGCAGCTGATGCGTGTTAAGAAATGCACAATCGACTCGTGATCAGGGATCTTACGCGATCAACACCGAGATGGATAATTTCTCTACTCGGGAGGATGCCTCAAGCTCCTCGCATGGCACTACCGAGAAAGCCCACCCATCCGAGTTCCTCGAGTTTGTGACCGTCCATGCTTCTGGCGGAATAGGAACGCAAGCCGAAACGGCGAACCGTGATGGCGGGTTCAGGAATAGGAACCTTTCGCTCCACCAAGCCATCGACGCTGCAGTTGCGCCAACAGCGAAGAATGACCTCTATGGCGGCATGGCCGCTGCTATACCGGATCTGCGAAGACTATCGGCAGACGCACGCGCTCATACGGAGGCCGAGCACAAGATGACCTTCATTCAAGGATGTAGACTATATCCCAAAGCCATAGCGTGGAGCATACTGCTGTCTGCTACAATCATCATGGAAGGCTTCGATTTGACACTAATCACATCCTTTCAGGCGTTTCCTGCCTTTCGAAGAACATATGGCACACCAACTAATCCGAACGGTACCAATCATCAAATCTCTCCGGCCTGGCAGACAGCATTACAGGATGGCGCCCTTGTTGGTGAGATTCTGGGCTTGTTCTTGAATGGTCTTATGGTCGACCGTTACGGCTACCAGAAGACAATGGTCGTTTCACTGGTTTGGATGTGCTTGTTTGTCTTTCTCGCCTTTTTCGCTTTCAATATTGGACTGCTCGAAGCCAGCCAAGTCTTATGTGGGATACCTTGGGGTGTTTTCCAAACACTCGCAATGTCGTACGCGGCGGAGATTATGCCTATTACACTCCGTGCCTACCTTCTCAGCAATATCAACATGTGCTGGCTCATTGGACAATGTTTGGCGGTAGGTATATTGCGTGGCTTCATTCGGCTGACTACTGAGTGGAGCTACCGAATACCCTTCGCTCTTCAATGGGCGTTCGCCGTCCCAATGCTAGTGGTTGTCTTCTTTGCACCTGATAGTCCTTGGTGGCTCGTACGGCATGGCCGATTGGACGAGGCAAAGAAATCGTTGCTCCGGCTCACCTCTCACAAAGCGGAAGGATTTAACGTCGACGAAGCGCTTTCCATGCTTCGTCATACAAACGAAGTTGAGAAGTATCTAAACAATGAGGGCATGAGCTACCTCGATTGTTTCAAGGGCAACAATCTTCGCCGTACGGAGATTGCGTGCGTGGTGTGGGCTACACAAGCTCTGTGCGGCTTGAGTTTGACGGGCTGGGCAGCCTATTATTTCGAGTCCGCTGGGTTTTCAGCCGCGAATTCGTTCAACTTGTCGGTTGGAATGTATGCGCTTGCAATCGTCGGCGGTATCATCTCTTGGGCATTACTGCCACGGGTCGGCAGACGGAGACTATACATCAGTGGCCTGATAGTGATGCAATTCATTCTCATTGCCTCTGGTGTGGTCGGTGTTACGGTCAAGTCAAGCGCCGGCTCATGGGCGGTCGGGTCTCTTCTGATCGTGCTGACAACGGTTTACGACATCACGGTGGGCCCTGTTTGTTATGTTTTGGTCGCAGAAATCCCCTCCACTCGTCTGCGAGTAAAGACAGTTGTGCTCGCTCGGGTGATGTACAGCTTGGTCAGTCTCATCACAAACGTACTGACTGCGAGAATGCTCAATCCCACAGCATGGGCGTGGGGTTCGAAAGCGAACTTCCTGTACGCTGGGACAAACTTTCTCTGTCTGATCTGGTGCTATTTCCGGCTTCCAGAGACGAAGGGATTGAGTTACCTGGAGCTCGATATCCTGTTTGAGAGGAAAGCGAAAACGAAGGCTTTCAGAACGTTTCAGGCAAATCTGGAGAGCACTGGTTACTTCAGCTTGATGGAGCGCGGAAGTATGTGGAACAGATATTGAGATTTCTAAGACTGAAGTGAAAGTCATCTAAAGCTGAAGTGAAGATATCAAAAACTGAACTGAAAGTTATCAAAAACTGAACTAAGGTTGTTCTGACGCCAAATGAAGTCATCCGTACCTAGTTGAGCGTATAGTCTGCACCCGACTTTGTTGTGTGCTAAATCCGTGCTAACAACAAGCAGGGATAGGGAGCGTACAGTAATCGAAGCAAATGCTCCCAAACCGTATTTGGTAGCCGCTTGCTCGAAGCTAATACCTCAATTGTCACCAGTCCAAAGTGCCCCGCAGTTTGATACCCTGTCAACCACCGGCTGATCAAAGCATGTAACGATGCATTGGGGCCGAAGTCATGAAGCCTGTTGTGTCTGCAATCAGGCCTTCCTACTTACAAATGCAGCTCAAGCAGTACGACCTTCAAGTAGAACAGCGACTACACTGACGTAGAATAACAAGGCAGTAGCAAGGAGTAACCACACTACATCAGTTCCGCGCACGAGACTTACCTGATACTACAGGGAGCATACAACTGCAATTATGTCGCATCTAACGGTTCGCACAACCTCAACGCCGACGCAGGATGACTTGAACACCTTCCTGGACCTCCTTGCCGTCTGCTATCAAGGCGTACCACTCACCACAGCCTTCATCGCCGAGATTGATGGCATCGACCGAGGCACGGAATATAGACAGATTTCAGCTGAGCGCTTGCGCCAGCATTTCAGCCTTGGTCTACCAGCAGCGTTCAAGTCCAATGTTCTTCTGACCACAGTATCCTCACCCTCCTCCTCTCGCCCTCTCGCTGCCATCCTGTTCGAACCACCAGACTTCAGCGGTACTCCTGCCGCTCAAGCCCGCAAGCAGCCCGGTCCGATCCTCTCGCAATACCGTGCTGTCGCACGAGCTCTCAAAGCCAAGCACATGGCTATGCCAAATGCTGGTCCGCACCAGTGGGATACACCAGCCGCGCCTTCGCAGGCGTCCTCAGGCCCATCAGGTGACCCTTTCCCGAATGAGTACAACAAGGACTCAAGCACGGAGATTCGCACATTTTATCACCTTGCGCTGCTGGTCAGGGACATTAGTGCCGATCACACCGAGACGGCGCAGGCTGTGAAAGAGGCGATGACCGTGTATCTTGATCGAGCAAAGAAGGAGGAGGTGCCAATCTTTCTGGAAGCGAGTTCGCAGGAGAGCAAGAGCGAGTTTGAAAAATGGGGTTTCAAGGCGGTTGAGGAGGTTTCGATTGGACAAGGGAGGGTCGATGGGAGAGGATGGCCGACCAGTGAAGGTAGTGGTCTGAAAGTTTGGGGAATGGTGTTTAATGTTTGAATACTGGCGGTGCAACCGAGGAGTTAGGGGACAAACTACATTTTCTGAGGCTAATTGTTTCAAGTGATCCTCCGTCTGGTATTGAAATCAACTGTGTAACAAAATCAGAGCTGTAAAAGCATTTGACTTAATAGAGGTTCTTCGTTTTGCGTGGCTACCCGAAATAGCTTAATCCGAATCGCCGAATTATTTTAGTACTAGTTTCGTTGTAAAGCATCATTGCATTGAATTTCCATAACCCTTTACTACTCTGGACTTCTTATACTCTACCTTCAAATCTTTCACTACACCACGTTCTTCGATGATACGAAGATCGCATTCGATGCGATCCAGAATATGACCATGCGTTCTCTTTGTTTGGACAAACCTGGGATAACGTGTGTCCAGAAATCATGGTACTACAGCTGTTGAAGGGAAGGCACTTCCTAGGGCAACAAGTCATTCAAACCACGCGAGTGCATGTACGAGTTTCGTTCATTAGACGTCGCTGTCTTTCGACCATCCCAAAACGCTTCGTCAAATCTTTCAGTGAGGAAGAAAATCGGTTTTCGGGAGTCGAGCGACTGCTTGCTAGCTTTCTGATTAAACATGGTACGAAATTCGACAGTACAAAGGTTCTCGAAAGCCTGCCACAACTACCTGCCGACCATCACCTTCATCTTGACTCGGCTCTCTTCCTAGTTACGCCTTCCCTTGCACACTTATTTGATCCAGGAAGTGTATTCCATGCATCAGCAATCAATCACATTTTCGGACAGCCATCATCAAGGAATGAGCCACAATCTCTAGTTGCTATCGTTGATGCTATCCCCAATTTAATCAAAGCTTTGGACCAAGATCCCACGATATTTGGCTACGAAGGAATTTCGGTTTGCATTTCAAGGCGGTTTAAGGCTCAACCTGTGGAGCATCATGGCCGTCAAGTTCCTCTCATCTCTTTCCACCATCAAAAGGCCACCACCAAGGACTCGGTTCGAGAGACAGCTTACGTGGCGCCTCTCGCAAATACCTTATTTGTGAATGGCTTCCAGAATACAATGATCCAACAAAACTGGGTACGAGACTCACAGAATGCCTGGGTTGAGGATCCTGGCTCAACGCGCACGCATCTAAAACGAATTGACATCAACATCAACTACGATGCACAAGATCCATATACGACGATTATGCACAATAGACTGGAGCAACTCACTGAGCCAGCAGTGGTCAAGTCGTCTATGGGCAACATTATTAGTGGGCTTCAGAATCTGGCTGGTACTACCTCTTCGGCTTCGGCCGAGCTCGAAAAGGTTGTTCCCCAATTCCTCAAAGCACGGAGAGAAGCAGGTCACGAAGGCGAGCTCCGCATCTTTGCCTTAGTGTATCACCCATCGTCTTCCACAATTGGTGAAGATGTTTTCAAAAATCTTGTTGCCAACATTGACAGCAAGAGCGAGACAGGCCGGACGTGGCTGAATAGGAGGAATCTTCATAATCTCCTCAAGAATGGTGGTCGACTTTATCGTGTGACAAGCGGTGGTGGTGGATGGGGTAAAAAAGCTGGACTCCTATCGCTCGAGCCGACAGTCGATATTTGCCAGCAACCTGAAGCCGATAACTCCACACCGGAATTTACCTTTGGCCATGAGGGAGTGGAGATGCCGAAACCAAAGCAGTTGATCCCTCAAGGGAGTCTCATACAGTTCCTTGGAACATTCCTCAACCCCGAAGAAAGCCAGGAAATCGCTGAGGTGGCGGGAAGTGCTCTCACTGACGTGAGAGTGGTTGGTTCTCAAGGATGGAATTCTGATGCCTGGTACAATGGCGCATTGATGCATGTTCTGTGTATTGGCACCAGTACCGTATCCGATGCACCAGGAAGTACAGCCCAGACGGTCTCACTCCCTGTTACCGACAATGCTAATTCACATGATCATAACTCGTCTACTATCACCTTTTTACCCAATAGGTTTGGATTTCTTAGCGCTTTGCCGATGGGCATATCAACGACATTCCGCAAAGCTCCAGTGACAACAAGCAGCTCTGATGCTGTGACTCATCCTGAATCATCGGAGTCGCTTCTCGCAGATGGCAAGGAAACATCTCATCCATGGACCACACATACTACACTGGTCGAGGCTCCCGGAACATCCTTTGTTAGTGGCTACCGTGTTGGTAGAATGTTTTACAAAACCGACCCTGCAAAGGAGGGCAGCATAAGACTGGGTAGGATCAACGAAGCCTCCTCAAGTGTTCAGGCGAGCTGACGTTTGAACGACTTTCAGTGAAACAAAGGGCTCTGTGGTCGGAGAGGGTGAGACGATCTAGATCATCTCCATCACGAGCAGATCATGCAAAGAAGGACGTTGAAACTATGACTGCAGCTATTACATCTCTCGAGTCTAGACTTACAGAGCTTACGAACACCCTGGAGAAGCAGTGTAAGTCTCGTTGTCTAATGCTGGCGGTTATGTCTAATAATGTGAAGTAACAAGCGTCCAAACCAGAGCGACAAAGGTCCGACAAGTCCAAGCCGCCCTACCAACACCAAGGAGAATCATCAAGCCGCGGTTATCAAAGTCCGGCCCGCCAGGTTATCGTTATAGATTAGATAGAGCTCGAAACGAGTACGACGAAACTCGTATACGAAAGACCGATGTTCGAAAACTACGAATCTCAAAATTTGAGACTGAGGCGCCTGATGAGCGTGCTCAGAGAGAGCAAGAACTTGGTTACCAGCGAGCCAACCAAAAAGAGCATTACGAATTTTTACAACGCATTGCCGTGGAAGAGAGTGCGGATAAAGATCTTGATGCAGCCGGTGCACGGTTAATCAATGGTGAAACAGAAGTAAAGACCTACGAAGCAGGAGGTCGAAAAAGGCAGCCCGATGTGATCTCGCATTCGATTTTAGGGAGCAATCGGGATAGGGTGGAAGAGCAGCAAGCAATACATGAGTTGCTGAAGGGATTGAATGAAGATTGAAAGGATCGTGCTGGCCTGATAATAATAGGGTAGAGATGATGAAGTGTATCTCGTCCAGTGTGGATTCGTCAACCGATGAACAGCTTCGGCACGGACCTTGGAGCTTACTTGCGCGGAACCACAATCAGGAAGTAAGAGATATTATCCAAGTAAGCGCCCTAACGGTAGCACAATTGGCGCATCTCTTCTGACATCGAATCTGCCTGTTTCACCCCATAAGTCACCTCCTCAACGACGACAGCGAAAGGATTATCAAACACGAGGACCAGAAATCGCCGTTATCCTTTGGGTAGTGGCAACACCATCCATCAACAATCAACATGAAGGTAATTAATGAATATTTGTCTTTGGTTAGGCAGGTGAGCATAACCGGTGGCAGGTGTCTCAGCGTGGTTCTTTGCGGCGCACGTTGATGTAAGCTTACTTGAGGTGGCTTTATATGTACAGGATGGGGTTCGGCTGGTGACTCTAGCATAGATACCCGTGCATGGAGGTGTGGCAGACGACAAGAGTCTATGGTCTCGGGATTGTGCAATACCAGCTTCATGTAGTAGAATATTAATTTATGTATACTGAATCTGAAAAGATGGAACCCAGCTCTTTTTTGCGTATAGACAGATCTACTCAATATAGTTATGAGGACATCACCGTCTTTACAGCAGCTGAAGAGCTTATCTCGTGTCTGCCATCCCATGTCGACAATTCAGTATAGCACTAATATCCACCCGGCATTTATTCGGTAAATTAATAGCCGATATCATGATGCCTGACTTGTGACGATTCATTCCGCCCACTATCGATCGCATTATCTTTCCAACATACACAAACAAGCACAGCAAACAACAGACCTACACACCATTGTCTCACAGAAGCCATCTATACCTTCCACCCCACGGTTCACCCACCACCCTCTCCAACCATCCACAACCATCAAACCACTCTCCAGCTCGATCAAGCAATCATCAACCTCCACTCCCACAACCATGTCGTCCCAACGCCCCGAAGACGAAGCAACCATATCCATTCCCTCCATCGCCATCGTCGCAGTAATAGGCTATCTAATATATCGATATTTCTGGTCGTCCTCAACCTCATCAACAAGTCGAACCAACAACAATGGCCTACGATTCACAAATGCCCAGGTGGATACGATAGCACAGATGTTCCCACAGTTGAGCAGGCGCGATATCATGTGGGATTTGCAGAGAAATAGAGGGAGTGTACAGGCTACGACAGAGCGGTTGTTAACAGGGAGAGGACTAGATCCGGTATGTTCACCACAATCCTGCACACTCAGTATTTCCAGTCACTGCGGTCACACGACACAAGGAACAACAGCACACATATATTTACACGCATTCCACCATTCCTCTAAATCAAACATACATACATACATACTAACCACCACCTCCACCTTAGGCACCACCATCCTTCCAACCCCTCCTCCCAACCTCACCCTCCTCCAACACCCCAACAACAGGCACAACAAACAGCATCTTCTCCAAACCCCGCCCAACAGAACCAGACCTAATAACGCGTTACAACCTGCACTCCCGAATAAACACATCCGACAAAGGAAAACAGAAAGACGTCGACCAAGATAGCAACACAACAGGTGGTTCAATAGATAGTAGTATAGGGAGTGCGAGTACGGCGACGAAAGATGCTAGACAGAAGATTTTGCAGCGGAGGAGGGATGAGATGATTTTGCAGGCGAGAAGGAAGATGTTGGAACGGGATGGGATGGGGGGTGGTGGGGTGGTTGGGGGGCTGTGATATGGGAGGGGAGAGGTTAGGGGTTGAGCGGGTATGTATATGTGTGGATGTATATATTAGAGGTGTAGATGTTGGTGGTGTATGAATACAGTGAGATTTGTGCATTATACTGTTTTGTTGTTAGTCTTTTGCGGTTTCTTTTTTGTTGTTTGTCGTGTATGAGTGGTGTACAGGGTTGACGACAATGCTCTTCCGTTCGGTTTCTTGGTACTTTGACAATGTTCGTCTCATACAATCATCGTAGTAGGAATCTAAACTGGTGCCTATGGAAGGAGAGATACCAATCCGCAAGTCTGCTCTTGGCGTAGCAGTCTTTTTGAGTCTTAGTTCTCTCTTCCTCACTCCCGTTCTTGTTAACGTTCAATTCATATCTTCATCCTCATCCTCGTCGTCATAGCCTCTGTTCGCGCCACTCCGCGCACCACTCTCCCTTTCTTCTTGTTCTCGTTCCCTTCTCGCCGTCTCACGACTGGCTCCGATCATCCGGAGTCCGCCCATCACATCCGTGATAAAGCCCCTACTCTCCGATACTTCCATGGCGCCAACTCCATCTAAATTGACGCCTTCACTTCCATCTGTGATCGCTTCGTAGCCTCTCCGCATCTTCGCTTGTCGGACCTCGCGAATGTCGCGAAGGAGATTTGATATTGTGTCTGGTTGCTGTAGGTCATCTGGAGCTGTGTCGAGTAGGATTTGGCTGAACTCGAGGTAATGATATGGCAGTGCTGTGGGTGTGGCATTTGCTGTACATGATGCTACGAATGGGGGTGAGAGATATAGACTTTTGCCTTCGGCGTCTGTGAGACGTGGCTCTATTGTGCTTCCTGCTCCACCTGGCGCGTTCCGGGCCTTGTTCCGTCGCATTTGTAAGGGGTTGATGTCTAAGGATGGAAGAGCTGGGGCAGGAGAGAACGACTCGGCGAAGTGTGTTGTTTCGAGTTCGAGGATTTCACGAAGGTTTTCGGGGTCCAGCCATGGTGGTGGGAGGATGTTGATTCTCCTCTGGCGCTTGAGGAGACATGCTAGCCAGAGAGGTAGGTTTGTTCTTTGCGGTGGTATTAAAGGATTTGTGGGGCCCTGTTGATGATTGTCTGTATCAGCCTACCATTCTGGCTTTGGTGTGGATTGGCTAGGGAGTGAGTGCCTCGCACCTTGAGTTGTAGGGTGATGGTGTCAACGTACTCCTAGCAGGTCGAGTCGCTCGAGTCGTTGGCGCGGAATGATAGTGACGAGTTCCATTTCACAGAGGAAGGCTACCTCCGCTGGGAGGAGCCCTGAAGAGTGTGGGAACGCCATTTTGTTTCTGACGCTGGATTCGCCGCCGAGATGAGGTTGTAAAATCAATTTTGGTTGGTGCGCGACCTTTCGTCACTGACCCTTAGTGGTGCGGAGGGCTCGAGATTGAAGGACACACAACGCGTTTGTACACGCGTCAAACCTTGTTTCAGGTCTGCCAAGATCTGCCAAGCTACTGGATTTATATCTGTTTGATAGTCATGACCATCACGGTTTCTCTGGACTTTAGGTGAGTTTAGTTGCTCGAGAATTACTCATCCTTTGTACTAATTCTGCTCAGGTCAGCTGTTCTGCGATGCTCGGTGAAGCACTTCGGGCGGCAGTGCCTATTGGACTGGTCACTTCTCAGATGAGATGGTTCAGAAATGTACAAGAATTGGTCGCTCAGCCATATCTCGATGAAGTCTTCCATGTACCTCAAGCCCAGGTGTTTTGGCAGGGCAACTGGACTCATTGGGACGACAAAATCACTACACCACCGGGTGTCTACCTCTACTCTATACTGGTCAACAAAATCTACAAGTTCGATTCAGATTCCTCCAATCTAACTGTGTACGACCTCAGATGGACGAATGTGCTGCTACTTTACTTGATGCTGCTCGCACTTACAGTTCTGTCACTTCTCACCAGCAAAGATGCTCCTAGGGATCGTTTCCTCCAAAGAGAATACAGCATCGTTGCTTTCCCCCTTTTCTTCTTCTTCAGCGCACTATATTATACGGATTTGTTCTCTGCCTTTACTGTCATCTGTACCTACGTGTGTTGGCAGGCAGGGGTGCAGTCCAAGGGCTACTCAAGGATCATGTTCCAAGTGTTACATTTGTTGAGCGGTCTGTTATCATTGGCATCAAGACAAACAAACATCTTCTGGGTGGCAGTCTACTTGGGCGGCTTGCAGGCTGTGTACACTATCAAAAAAGAAACAAGAATACATGATCCTCCAATTGCAGATGCATATTTCGAAGGTATGTTCGCTGCTGCTTCTTCATACGCTTCTGACGTGCATTGTCAGACTTTTTCATCACGATCATATCTCTTGTTGCTTCTGCAGTGAACACAATTCCCAGACTTTTACTTGATCTCTGGCCTCACCTCTGCCTTCTTGGGTCATTCGCGGCATTTATCTTTTGGAATGGAGGAGTGGTGCTAGGTGATAAAACCAACCATGTTGCCACAATCCATCTGGCGCAAATGCTGTACATGTGGCCGTTCATTGTCTTCTTCTCCTGGCCAGCAATGTTGCCACAAATTACAGACCTTCGAGCATTAGTGTATCGTCTGCCGAGACTGTGGGTGATTGCAGCAACCATGCTCCCGATGCTGGGTATTGTTCACTACAACACTGTCGTGCACAAGTTCTTACTTGCCGACAACCGGCATTATGCGTTTTATGTCTTCAAACTCCTAAGATCTGCTTCTTGGACATGGTACGCTTTGGTTCCAGTCTATACTGTGTGTGCTTGGTTGTCAATCCAGGCACTAGGCAGCAAGCAAAGCGTGGTTGAAGGTTCTGTCATCACAAGTAGCCAGGAGCGGAAGTTATCAACATCGTCGGGCGGAGGTGGTTCTGCTGTTGCCGAAGTCGAAGTCAACCGGATCACTTTCTTGATTGTATGGCTGGCCAGCACAGCGTTGTCGCTGATCACAGCACCACTAGTTGAGCCGAGGTATTTCATCATGCCGTGGCTGATGTGGAGGCTTCATGTGCCTGACTTGGCAGAAGTCCTGGAAGAAGGCCAGGAGGCAGGCAGGAAAGACAAGAGCAGCCAAATGCAAGTAGAAAGAATACTGGTCGCGTTGGCGAGAGGAAGTCTTTGGATCGAAGTTGCATGGTACATGCTAATTAACCTCGTCACTTGCAGGCTCTTTCTGTTCAATGGATTCACGTGGGCGCAAGAGCCTGGCTCTATCCAACGATTCATGTGGTGATGGAATGTATCAACATGGGCCACAATTTCTAGTACGAATCAGCATTCAATGGAGCGACATAAGCTCTTGCATCGACGTTCAGTACCTCCTGCAACGAAGAGCGCGAAATGAGGATATACGCTCCAATATGTCTTGGACAAATCCTTCGCACAAGGTCTGCGGTCAAACAGGCGCGTCATGAAGACAATATGCTTCGAGACCATACAACAGCCATACTATAGAGTTTGCTGGTCCACCAACCAGAACTGTGGTATCGCTTCTCAGCGTGCACATAGAGTATAGATAGTCGCACGAATTGAATCAATACGAAGCAATATTGAATCCGTGTTGCTGTTCAAATCGGTAAAGGTAATGGAAGTAAGGTGAATCAATGATGACGAGCTTGTTAGAAGCGAGAGTCTGTTGTTAGTGATATTTTGGCAGTCTCAGACATGCTTGATACGGAGTACGCCAGTCAAGTTTGGTATTGCCCAATCAGCGAAGGCGTGACAATCTGGGCTTGGCATTCTACCATTTGTTTTACATGTTCTCGCAGACCAATCCAATATTCCCCTCCAGCAGTACTGTACAGTATTTCCCAGTCCGTCTGGTCGACTTCCAGAAAGTCTTTCACTTTCCTCATCACATGCGCTTCGAGGAATGGACGAATCATGTGCCTATCACTAACTGGTCAGCCGACCATTAAGACGGATCAAATCGTGTTCCTTGGAATGGTGCTCCGGCCGCAACCTCTATTGGCTGTTATGCCGGATGGCCCCCCGTTAGCTCACACCTCCATCGCTCGTCGACGACTACGCTAATCCCAACTCCGGCGTTGATTCGATCACGATTCGAAGACGGGACGGGCCATTGTACGGGTGACTTTCATCACACTCTTAGTGAATGGGAGTCCAGACTGCCCTCCACCCTCGTCTCTAGCTCCAATATGCCAACTCGAACCCCTGCATGCTCAAACCACATGACGAAGACTACTGGATCCGGAGTCATGGACTCCCTCTTTGAGCCAATCAACTTATGCGATTCACTCTTGACTGAACATTTCTTCTCAACTTTAGCTTCACTATCTGACAAGGACATCTTGAGCCGGTGCGATGATCAATAATACTCTCAAAAGGTGCCACACCCACACTAACTATGAGACCTTCGGATCCTGGTCACCCGTCGTAGTAAAGCGTGAACATGACCATCTTCCAGCCCAGCGCAATACGATGACGGGGTGAAATCAAGGCTCACCCTCCTCCCACTCATGTCCCGACCAGTCCTACAAGACACCGTGATGGGACAATTGAACTCTCGCTTCAGTTTTCAACTTGCGCAAACCCCAGATCGTTGAAAGTTGAGTTCCTGCGCAAACTGTGATGAACGCACCTCCCTTGCATATCCCTTGGCCGAGATCCTCCACCGGCCTATGTATGGTGCCACGTACTACCACAGACGATTGACATACTATCATAGCTACATGAACTTGTGTCGCGCGATGCAGCAGCGGCAATCTGCAGATGCGAAGACAATCAAAGGTCCACTCGCTGAGAAGGCATTACAAAGACTCGACGCCAGTCGAAAAGATAACCACTACCACCTCTTCGTCATGGAAGCGCAAATCCACTTCCGCCAACTTTGCTAACACCAGCATTGGTCGCAATCCTTCACCACAACCAAGACGCTCATCAACTCAAGATCCTCTGACCAGTCTCACTCGCATTCCCACCGGTTTATGTTCAAAATGCTTCGAGATCGCCTTACACCACTTTGCGACAGACAGAACCACTGTCCAGTACCATCGCAACTTTGTGGAACTAGTGACCTCGGCGAAGACATGTGTCTTGTGCTGTATCTTCGCAAGGCAAGCACCGCTTCCACCGCCTGACCTCTCCTTCACCTACGACAGCAGACGCGCTGTTGTACTCTCGGCGACCAGGCGATCAACCAATGACATTTCATCACCAGGTCTCAACCTCGACAAATTAGTAGTTCACCTACCTATCACAACGCAAAATGCTGGTGTTCAGCGAGCAGCAACGTTGCCCATGCAGGCTCAACTGGTGGCAAGTCGGGATAGCCAAGCAGCAACCACAGGCGATATTGTCGGTCGTCGAATTAATGGTGGCACCAACATGCTCTGTGCCATAAATTGGCTTGCAGACTGCGTGATGCATCATGCTGAATGTCGGAAGTCCACAGATCTGATCGGGAGTTTGATGTATGCAGTGCCTCCAAGACTGCTTGACCTTGGTTCCTGCGACTCATCAAATATCACGTTGATCGATACGGATCACAATTTTGCGAGTCCGTATGTGGCCCTGTCCTATACCAGGGGAACAGCAAAGGTATTGAGCACGAACCTCGCGAACCTCTCCAGCCGGCGCAAACAGATTGGCGCAGAGAAATTCAACAAAACGTTTAAGCAGGCCATTTACCTGGCGCGTATGCTCGGCTTCCGTTATCTGTGGATCGATGCGTACTGCATCGTAATGGACTGGCCAGAAGATCGAACGAAGCATGTGCCACGGATGGGTATCATTTACCACAATGCAGCATTGACGCTCTCGGCAGCAGTATCGGCCTCGGCAGACGATGGTATGATACGGTCCAAGGAGAAAGCATTAACAGAAGCAAAGGTACCATACAGGTTGAAAGACGGAACGCCACTGGGTCACTTCTTTGTCACAAATCAGAAGCCGAAGACCTTCTATGAGGAGATCGCGAATGGTGAACTCAATCAACGAGCTTGGTGCATGCAGGCAAGAGCCCTGTCGAGAAGGATTTTGCACTTCGGTAACGATCAGCTATTTTGGGAATGTGATGCGGGCGTATGGGAGGAAGGCTGCTCAACTAAATGCCCTCCGGAGACACTGAAAGATCCAATGGTCAGTTGGCGCATGAACTTTGTGAAATACAAACGTGGAGCAGAACCACAACAGCACCAAAAACAGCTAGCACCGCTTGATCGCAAGACGATCCGACCAACCAGCGCAATGCTAGCAATCCCCAAGATTTATCACCTTTGGTACAGCCTCGTGACACAATACACAGCTCGCACCCTACCCCGAGAGAAAGACAAGAGCAGTGGCATAGCAGGCTTGGCATATATCTTCGCCTGCCTCATCTCACAAAGGCAAACACAGAGTGGTCCATCAAAACCCCGGCCTGACACGTACGTCGCTGGCCTCTGGCAGAATGACCTTCCGTTCGGGCTGTTGTGGTCGTCAGGCTCCTTCCACAAATGGCGTATGAAATTCGTGAAGTACCCTTCCACCCCGCGGGCACCCAGCTGGAGTTGGCTCAGCGTTGAAGGACCCCTACGATGGCCTGATGGCGTAGTATTCAGCAGCGGCTCCTTCACCGGCCGGTCATTCATGAAAGTACTCGATATAGGCAGCCACTACGACAGAAGAACAGACCAGGACTACGCAACCCTCAAAATCAGAGGCAAAATCGCATTATTATCAAAGCTCTACGGCTTCAGGCCCGAAGACGCGCAATGGAAGCGCGAGGTCCGCGAACACGACATGACGAAACACAGCCACGACGAAGACGAAGCCGACGGTCCCATAAACATCCCCTGCGCAATGTTCGACTCCTCCGAAGTCGCGCGGGTATGGACCCTCCTCCACGGCGGCCCACTCGACCAACGCCCAAGCAGCGGCTCAAGTTCTGACCAACCACAACCACCACAGCAAAGCACCACCATCAAAACATCAACCACCACAAACCCATTCAGCCGCCGCTCATCCCGCCCCTCCCAACCCACAACCACCGCACGTCCCCACCAATCCCCCACAAAAACAACATACGACCAACAAAAAGACTTCCTAGCCCTCCTCGTCCTCCCCGCCGGCTGCACCCAACCCTCCTGCACAGAACACAGCTTCGACACCTCGTACTCGAGTCTCCTCGGCTCAAACCCCGAAGGCCGTCCCAAATCAGTCACTTTCGTCAAGAATAACTGCGGTGCTGGGCTGGCGTATGCGCTGATATTGTATCCGAGTTCTATGGGGGCGGGGCTGTATAGACGGGTTGGGATTGCGCAGGTGAGGATTGCGGATTTTGCGAGTGTGGAGAGGAGGAGAGATCGGGAGATTGTTGTTGTTTGATTCGGATTGGCTGTTTTGGGGGGTGAGGGTTGCTTGCTTACAATTCAGTATATGGTTTTCGGTAATGTCGTTATGTCGGATTACTTATACCTACCTACATACCATTGATAGATAGAAGAGCTGCAGTACTGAAGCAGTACCTATTTTAATATACTTCACACATTACATATGTAATACCAAAAACTACATACTCCTCAAATCATATCCGAGTCTTGAGTTCCTTGTTCACTCTGCGTACTGGCTGGGTACGTTATAGTTATAACTTTATGCTAGACTATGCACGTACGCTGTACACGTGTGCATGCCAGTATATAGCGTTGATTCAAACATATAAATATACATAAGTTCAAAGTACGTAAGTAATCCACTGCACAAGATGCAGTGATGTTTCGATGAGTCGAGACCACGTTTTTAAATATCTGGGTACGTACATACATGTACCATATACAAGAATCGGTACTATCGTCGTTGTACACACCACATAAGCACGTGGTCATAGTCTATACTACCATGTCTCATTATAGAGAGAGAGAGCAGTACAGTGCACTATAGTAAGTAGCACCAACGTCCTACTCACCACGTACACACTCACATTTGATTCTGATACCCACCAATACAATACATATCTCAGTGTAGTCCTGCGCAACTTCGATGGAGATTAGACCGCCACGCCTATTCGGAGGCCACGGTCGAATATTAAATATTAAGCAGAGTGGAAGGTCAAGGAAGTTACGATGCGAAATTGAAAGTAAAAAGCTGAAATAAACTGAGTATCATCCGTACAGCAACAATATGGCCTATTCGCAAGGACGGTCTGGTGTGACAATTCTGTATTTTAACATTCTTGTCCATCCTCAGTAATCTACATACATAACGGATGACTTTTGTGTACTACCTCAACAATATTTGCCTACAAAGAGGGAAGTATTTTCTCAACTGTCCAGGGTACCAAACGCATTAACATCATTTCCCTGGATGCCAAAGAACTGGAACCAGTCCTCAACATTCAACGTCGTTGGCACGATAGGAGCACCAGTCGAACTATTAGACCATCTGTCGCTTTCGACGATGTCTAGTCCTGTACCGACCATGCCGTTCAGGCCTGACGACCAAGAATTTAGGTTCGAGCCGGATATGTCCATTTGTTGCTGTCCTGTGTTTGACGGCGAGTGATGATGTCCGTCCGTTGCTGTTTGTAGCTGGGGATCGACGGCTGCGTGGTTGAGTGTCGGACTCGAGAAATTGATAGCGTTGGGATCAATACTGCCATCTGGGAAGAGTTGGTCTGGCTGGAAATTCTCCCATAGCTGTTGGGAGATAGGAGGGGAATTCCTGGTCACGAGGAAGAGATCTGGCGGCGTCGCAGGCATAGAAAAGCCATTGAAGGGGGAATTGGCTCTTGTGCCCATGCGCGAATGTACACGGGATGGACCACGAGACTTCTGTGCCGACAAGAATTGGTCGGTCGCACTGGCTAATGGCGGTGAGCCAAGCATGTTGTTATGTGCTTGCTGTTGATTGGCATTTAGCTCACGAGATGGTGTTAGGGCTGGTGTCTGGGGACGCGATCGTTCGTATGATACTTGCGGTGCTGGAGGACCAACGTTGAAGCCCAAATCGATCTCATCGAACTTCCGCTTATTCGATGAAGGAGGCTGTGGCGGAGCTGCCGGCGCAAGACTGGGGTTGTGATGTTCATTTAATTGGTTGGCGTGACTGTTTGCATCCCGGTTTTTCTGTGTGCGAGGTGCTTTCCGACCTGTCGCCTTTTGCAACCTCTCTTCCAGCAGCTTGTTGCCAAGAATAGATTCAAAGAGGGTGTGTACCATTTTAGCCACTAGCCAGACTTTACTCACCTCTTTCAAAGCATTCATACACACGTTGATCCTTTCTTGGCTTGCGGATACGACTGAAGCAACAGACGATCGCATCTGATAGACGTGCATAATGAGCGCAGAGAATAAGCTGTAGACACTGCCAAATGCGTTAGGAACGAAACGCCCAACATGGGCTCGGCACTTACATGAACGCAGGGGTGTACTTGATCTGATGGTGCTGCAGAAGGTTCTCCATGATAGAAGTGATCATGCCTGCGGCTTGGAACGCAATTGTCCTTGACGGATACGCCATGTCAATGTGGTCGTGGTTTGTACCCGAGGTTGCAGGGGGCATGTGGGCTCTGTGTAGCAGGCACAACGTCGTACTTCACAACATTAGTTGGACTTCCAGAGATGATTTGTCGCGTACTTACTAGTAATTCGAATGAAGCAAGGCAGACCAGAAGTGATGTCGTGATCGCTCCCAGTAAACCTCCCGAGGACAATTTTGCAACCAGTCGGCTAATGCCATATCACTGTGTGTAAGGTCGATGGCATTCGTCCGCCGAGCCTTGGACGCCACGGAGTACTGCTGTGACAACACCAAACCCATAATCTCGCAAAGCTTGACATATTGCAAGAAAAACTGAACATGAATAGAATCTGGCGGATACTCGCTGTCTGAGTTACTCTCATCTTCAATGAAGTCCTCCTCAGATATCATCTCGACGTCGGTGTCATCAGTGTTAATGGACACAGGCCTGCCCAAAGCAACAGCGACCGATCGGTCCCGTGTGAACAAAGTCCACCAGACTCGCTTCCAAAGTCTTTTGTCGACTCGACTCAACTGAGAGGCCTCAACACTGCGATGCATGCCAGAGCCTTGAGCAACAACGATAGCTACACGAGTCCAATAGAAGACATTCTTAGTGACGTCCTCGGGACCTTCCCAGTACCAGCCCATCAAAATCAGAGCTTGGACAATGGTGATCCTGTCATCTTCGTAATTGGCATCATAGAGTGCTTTGGCTCGCTTGTAGAAAGTCATAGCGGCTGGAGTAGTAGAGCCGCTTGCATCCATAAGCTGTGGATTGGTGCATACTCTCGAGCCGGCAAGGAGGACAGCTTGTAGCAACAGTAGCGAAGGAGGATTCTTGGGATCGCGATACCGTTTCATAAAGCGGCTTCGATTGATGACAGGCACAACAGGTGCAACCCATTTGAAAAAAGATTCAACCAATTCGTCGCATAATGCTCGTGGAGGTAACAAAAAGGCACCTCGCTGCTGTAGAATGTCGATTTCAATCTGGTCGGGTTCGGTGAGACGAGCTCGAGCACCACGGATGTTTTCAGGCAAAGGATAGTGAACAACATCGGTTGTGCCGTGTCGGTCGTGAACCAGCAGTGACAAGTTTGAAGACTCGCCAAGGTATGCAACACGACCAGCCTCTTTGATAGGCGCTCTCGCAAATTTGGGTTTCATGAAATGAGAATAGGTAGTTGAGCTGGAGTTCTGATGAGTGGCAGTCGCTTCGACCTGCTCAGCCGTAGGCAAGCCATCTACACTGTTGTAGGGTACCGTAGTTTTTGAAGCCGAGCTTAGCAGACGTGGATCTGTCGGGGCAGGAGTCTGCTGAGACTCGCTCGTTTCGCTCTCAAAGTCAGCAGGGATTGTCTCTTTGGCAAAGTGCTGATGGCATACCTAGCGTCATCCTTCGTTTTGGAGGTGGTCGTACGCTTCCGCTTTGGCACTGGAATCCTACATTCTATTGAGAAGGCCACACAATTTGTGCATGGCACACTTTTGCATCGTCAGCAATGTTCAAGGATCTTGAGTGGTGCACTCACCCTAATGATGCTGCATCACAGCGGACCTTTAGGATCAGGGGTTAGTCATGCAAGACAAATGGTTATGTTGCCGTTATACCTTGCGTGAATGACATGTCTCTGTAGCAAGAATAGGTTAGCTTTGATTCATTGGAAAATTCCACGCAATAGCTCTGTGGTTCAGTGGTTGTTCGTGTCGCGTGCTGCGCCGGCGTTGTAGCTGGCCACGACGAGACGATCACTTCCACACCACGTTGTAGGCGCGTATGGGTTTATCATCCACAACCGAGGATCTCGGCAGTTCAGATAGTCAAATTATGCTCCAGAGTAAATATTGATGATCTTTCGTGAATATTGTTCCCTTTTATGAATCTCTTTTTGGAATTTGATGATCTTTCTGAACCATAATGCTCGTTCGATGCCAGCCGGAACGAATTCACGAACGAGAACTCGTGTTTCGGTGAGGAGACGAGACAGGATGTTTCTTACCACAAGCTCTTGAAGCACGCTGCCTATCGACTCAGTCAGCTTGCGATCGCTGGTCGTTGAGTAGGACCTCACCTTCGAAAACTAGGATTTCCTTGAGCTAGGGCATTCGGATCGTCGTTTGGTGACTGTGCGCTGGCTGAGTCCTGCGTGACCAGTCCAGGCTGCGTTTGACCGGGTGCTTGGAATGGCGACTCGGTCGTGCTCATATCGCTCGAGAAGATTGAATCAAGAATACGAATATTGTCATTTACGTGTAGCACTAACTGGGCATTGTCGTGGTGTTGTTTCGAGTAACTTGGGAAAAGGTAGATGGTCGCATAGAATGAATGCCCGCTCTGGCATTGGCAGAGCAAGTTAGCCCAGGTGTTGGCTGATCTAAGGTTGGAGAACCCTGTCGATTTAGGCGCAAAGCGAAAGACCCGCCTCCCGACGATTTATGTACATGTGATGCTTCGTATCTCGGCAATACTGTACAGTATACCTACACAATTGTGCCTGCATGTCTTCATGTTCATATGGAGTACCTGACTTGGAACTCTGCTTGTCGCTGGTAGCCGTTGCCAAATGGAGAACCATGAGCATAGATACTCTCTTTCGGTTCTATATCCGTCTAATATAAATTACAATATGGAATGGTCATGTCATGTTCTAGCCACTCCGATCCGAGAAAGATCTGGGTCTATCATATTGCGCCTGGCTGTCCACAAGCAGTATGCTACAATACCACTATGACCGAACTTCAGTCTGGTCCGTTTGTCTCGTCCTGATCTGGTGGTGACGATGATGCCGTGCTCCATTCATCACTTTCCTTCACCGGCTTGGCTCGCGTGGATTTCTTGCTACTGGCAAAGAAGTCGTCTGTCCTCAAACCTCGCACCTCCATCGCTTGTATATGCTTCATTTGGCGGCCACCATCCCTTTGCGACCTGATCATCTCTCGAACAGGAACCATGGCCGCGTCTCGACAAGACTCCTTGATGTCGCTGCCAGACATACCATCTGTCACTCGTGCTATGTATGCTAAATCAAGGCT
>Ga0115846_100226_pt1 | contig 29837 bp, 30 predicted proteins | sample InSIn5gowninarea_2_FD_83860 | JGI IMG/M metagenome (GOLD analysis project Ga0115846, IMG submission 83860) | reverse complement strand
CACCTGATTGATTTCTTGGTTTAATTAATCTTGGGGTTGGTTTATTTTGAGATCTATCGGTTTTAATATCTTTGTTCATTTCTTTTCTTTTCTCGTGGCTGGCCAGCGCTGGATGGACGATCGTGCGCGAATCCCCATGGCAACCCACGGGCCACTTCGGATCATATCATATCAACATAAGGTTCTGGTTCAGATCGGCTATTCCCCGGGGTGCTGCTGCTGGTATCCATGGTTGGGTTGTTGTTAGGGGATTTGTTATCTATCTGGAGTAACAATCATGCATATGAAGTACGGAGTACTTCATACTCGGTACATATAACAAGTACAAGTGCAGAGTTGTATAGGAGAAATGCCCCATAGCTATCTATGGACTTCGACGTGGCCGGCCCAACAGTTTGCCACAGCTCAGCTCCGGCCAATCAGTGCGCTGTTCGTCCTGCATGTTTCTGGCCATTTTCAGTCTGGCCAGTGCTGCTGTACTGTACTGTATCATACCGTATCATACCGTACCGTACCGTACTTCATAAACACAGCTGTGGCTGGGGATCGACTGCGGAGTGCCGAGGTTGGTGGTCTTCGGATGACTCGAGTCTTACTGGAATAAGAAGTAAACAAACAATGGTATCCATGGTTATGATTAGTGTCGTTATTATTATTGTTATTATTATTCCAAAACAAAGCGCTGTCCGTATATCATACCACCAAACCTTGTATCCTTTGTATAGTCAAATCATGAGTAAAATAAACAATGAGAAAAGAAAAGAAAAGAAATGAACAAAGATATTAAAACCGATAGATCTCAAAATAAACCAACCCCAAGATTAATTAAACCAAGAAATCAATCAGGTGCGCAGTCCCAAAACCCTGCGTAGCTTCGGAAACCGCCTCTTGCGTCCGGATCCTGCTATCACCACGTCTCGCGCTGTTGTTGCCCGCTGCGGTTTCGGAAAATGACTCCCCTCTCCACCCACTACTGCAGCAACAGGGTCTGCGCTTCGCTCGACAGCTGGCCTGCTGTCGTTACCTGCAGGAGTCGGGTCCCCTCCGTTGCCCGCCACCGCTTTGCTGTCCTCCACGGCCTCGGATGCGCCGTTGACCTGGGGTTGCTCTGGTGCAGCTGCAGTAGCAACGTCATTATCATCATCGGCAAATGTAGCCTTACGGTCAACCCGCAATGGCCATTCGAATATCTTGGACCCCCGTTGCTGAGTTTTCGGTGATGGTCGCTCCGGTTGCTGGATGTCACTATTATTGGCGGTCACAGTGGTCGTCGTACTTCCTCCACGGCCATGATGCCCCACCGGCGGCTCCTCCACCACGGGTTCCGGAGTTGACTTGCGGAGCTTAGGCTCGGGATTGTTTTTGGGCTTGCGGATATGCAATCGACTGAGGATCCCCGGTTTTCGACTGGGCTGGTGGAGAAAGTCCTCCAGTTCCTCGCGACTAACCCCGCGAGACCGCGCCACAGCTGCTAGTCCAAGTGGACTGGACGGGGCAGACTTCTTGGGTGACTGTTTTGGCGTGGTTGTGGTGGGCAGTGGCGCCGCATGGCGTCGTCGTTCTTCCCCATCCGAGCTGTCCTCTAGCTCCGTGGATTCACCATCCTGCATGCCGTGACGTCGGGGAATACCTCGCACGGGACGCAAGGTATTCGGCCCGGGTTCATCCTCGTCACTTGAGTCGGCAAACCGGCTGCGAAAAGATCGCATATGACCATCGTCGCCTTCATCGTCCGAATCTCCAAACCGGGAAGACGAAAACATAGTCCCGGGAGCTCGGGAAAGCTTATTCTTACCAGTAGACTTGCCGGCTGACTTTCCCGTCGAGAAAAAGGAAGCCTTTCCATTTTTATTGGGTCCGCTTCCTCGTAGGGTAGTACGCATCATAGAGCCCGACGAAGTTGGCCTGCCCTCGAACGACATCCCTCTGGTGGGGGAGAACTGCACCTGTGGCCCCTGGGAGCTGGCTCTCATGGTTTGCCGCATGCCATGTCTTTTTGCATCTTGTGCATCGGGTGAGAGATTCTGCGATGACTTCAAGTTGCTAAACGAGTCGCTGCCACTCATGGTTGGTCTCTGAACACCATTCAAAAGATTCGGGCCCATTGACACCGGCCTCTTCCGTTCGGGGCCTGCCCTCTGGCGCATCGAAGAATCATCCCGAGGCATTCCGTTGGTGACATCTTGACTGAACGATACGCCCCGCACTCCCGCCACAGACATTGGCCTTTTGTTTTTGTTGTTGTTGACGGCAGTGCCACCAGGCATCGGTTTCGCTTTGGTAGGCTTGCGCTTAATCGGAAAAGGTGGGTAAGGCGACGGGAATGGAAGCAGTTCGTCGACCGTGCCTGGGGAATCCGGTGGCCACGGGATGTTGTGCGAAGGAGATACCGCACGTCCAATTTGCTGCGACTCATCAGGGACATTGTGAGATCTCACCAATCCAGCGTTTTCCCTTGCCATGGATTCAGTATGCTCGCCACCAACAATAGCGTTGATGGATCCAAAACCGTTGCCGTCAAACTCCTCTGCCGCATCACTATAGACACTCTCTCCAGATTCGTCGTCGGTCCCTTTTGTAGTCCCAATGGGTATACCCGATTCGTCAAATATCACAGCCGACCCAGAGCCGGCGCGGCGATGAGATTTTCTCTTGTTCTTCTTCGTCGGTGTCGTGGCGGTTGTCACCTTGGGATCAAATTCCAACGAGTTTCGCGGGAATCCTCCTGGTACATTGTACCCCTCAAGACTTGACCTTCCTTTTTCCAATTCTGGAGATGGTTGAACAGTGTGCGCAGTAACGATTGAATCTGAATTGGCAGTGACAGGTGTGATGATGTCTTCTTGTTTTGCGTTTGGTGTGAAATCTGCTCCCTGCATTCCATCCACCCAGGCAGGTCGAACGGCTGGCACGTGCTCCCTGTCCTGGTCCGTGTCCGGACATTCCACAGCAGGCTTGGCCGGAGGAAATAACGGCGGGTGGTCGATTTTTTCCGCGAGTCTTTCGCCGTTTTCTGCTTGAGCGTTGGCCAATATCCCTCCGATGGCGTGGTCGTTCGCAAAAGACCAGCCCGGCACCACCATGCCGTTAGTCGATGAAGCCGTGGATTCGTTGTCACTACTTGGTTCTTCCCGGGTTGGTCCAGATAGCTCGCCACTCCTCATGGCTCGTATACTGCCAAACGAAGGGAGGGCTGGCCGGGGTTTGAGCACGTCCTCGAACTCATCGCCGCCCTTACTACCTGCGTTTTCCAGCAAGGTAGGCTTCTTCTTACCCGCACCAAACCAAGTGGTCTTGGACTTGGACCGTCCCGGAGGGGATTCCGGAAGCATTTCCTCGGGCGAAGTTGGCGGGCTCGCCGCTACTCCCACGACTTCCGCTTCATCATCAAAGCTAACCTTAACCGGCTTACGTTTGAAACCACCAACCCGGGGACCGTCATCTGAACCCACTGATGTACCATCTGACAGCTCACTAGGAGCGGGTGCGGGCCGAACGATAGGGACAGGGGCGCGGTCTGGAGACAGAGATCCTTGTGGCGAATGTTTCATTGCGGATTTGACCGGGGACACAGATCTCGGAGGCGGATGGTGTAATTGTTCGCCGGTCACAGATAGTTGGGTGGAGAAACGGGCCGCTCTCCCTGGACTACTGCTGGGTTGTTGCACACGCGATGTATTGGCAGTTTCGTCGACAGAGCGATTCGACCCCGACAATACAATCCTCGGGCTTAGCACTGACGGACCCACACGTTCGGGTGTCGGTGGTGATTTGATAATTTGAGGCTCTGGAGTAATTGTACGGACTGTAGGATTTCGACCCTGCTCAGCAACAGGCAAGTACCGATCCCTCACTTCAGGACCGGCCTGTGCACGCGCTTCTTCGCCCTGGTAATCTTCCGGAACAGTCGTAGGTCGTCTTATAAGAACGGGACGCGAAGAAGCGGGAGCCTGACCCGATGAGCTAGGCACAATGGCCGCTTGAGCAGCTGCAACTGCCGTCCCAACAGGTGGTTGAGCTGGAAAGGCGGGAGCCGAGGAATGCCTCTTTTCTGTAATACCTCTCGTCCTCTTGATTGGTCTATTGGGCGCCTGCGAAGGTGGACCGCCTGATGACAATTGCTGCGCCAATGAGACAGGCTCACGTCGGGTCGGGGGACTTGGGGGCAGAGACGGGGAGTTGGGACGAGCATTCATCGGGTAGGAGAAATTGATAGAGCTCCTGCTAGCGGGCCTCTCAAGCTCCGGGACCGTAGTCAGGCCATTGCCCCGACTGGATACTGGTCTAGTGGGACTCCTCGTCGCCTCTCGATCGACGCTTATACCCCGGGCACCCGTCCGCTTCGGAGGCGACATGGGGCGCATGGGAGGTCCCATGCTGACAGATCGTCGCGTGGAGGGGGCGCCCTTTGGCAGTGTAGGCGTATAGCCCGGTGGCATAGACGGCAGGGGTGGGGCTTCATCATCCACAGGACCAGAACTGGTAGCTGGACGACCGGGCGATTGGTCGCGACGAAAAGAGCGATTGCTCATGGAGCTGGAGCTGCTGACCCGGCGGAGATTCTGGGGACGGGCGGGCCCGAGATTGGGCTGGGATGCGGTGGATGCTCGGCGCTGAACCATGCGTTTGGTCTGGACATTTTCAACAGGTTGGGGAGTTGGAGTGAGGCTTCGAAGTGCGGCAGCAGCGGCAGCGGAGGACAGACTGCTGGAGGAGGGCTGGGATTTGAGAAAGGCATGGGAGGCGGCGGATTGGGCGGATTGCGACGAGGGCGATGAGAGCTGTCAAGTTAGCATCCTAGTTTGTCCATTGGGGTATAGAGAGATGGAGATATAGAGAATTGAAATACCTGATGATGCGAAGAGCTCCTCTTACGCCGGAACATGGCTGGTCAGCCTCGAGGGAAGAGAGAGGAGACACGACGGTTGTGCAAGTGGGATGCTGCAGAATCAATGCGGGTAGGAGAATATATTAAAGTAGGTTATATAGACGCCGAAAAGGCTTGCAGGATCGTAGAATTAAAAATATTATTATATATTAAAAATAGGGTCGAATGAAGAGAGAAGGAAAAAAAGAAAGAAGAAAAAATCGAGGAAAACGAAGATGGAGTCGGGTCTGGGCAGAAACAGGGATCGGACACCTGCGGAGAGGCGAAAGAGAGAGAGCGAGAGAGAAGTGAAAGGGAGCAGAGATGAGGAAAGGGGGAGGAAAGAAAGAGAGGGAGAGGATTAATTAAAAAGAAAGATGCAGAAGAATGATAGTTAGAGAGAGAGAGAGAGAGAGAGAGAAGAAGAAGAAGAGGAGAAGAAGAAGAAGAAGAAGAAGAAAAGATGAGGTTAAAAGAGGCCGAGGAGTTGCGTCATGACTTTGAGTAGTAGAGTAAGTAGCATATAGGACAAGGACCACTGCATGTCTAGGTATTACTGTTATTGCTGTTATGATTGAGATGAGATGAGGATCTTCTATGTTCATCTGTGCATTTCATGACCCTATCCACTGTTTTAAAGTCAGGTCAGATCATGATCTTCGCTCCGCCGGTCTGAATAGCTTCATATTATCCCAAAATGGAAGCCCTCCTATATACATAGTTACTTGAGCCCAGAAACGCCATTCCATTATCAATCATTAAATAATCATCATAGAACGAATATCAACTGGGGTATGAAACAACACGAAAATAACAAAAGAGAAAATAAAAAATCATCTACATCCACAGTCCCAACATCACCATCACCACCACCGTCACCCACTCCAATGCCTTCATCCTCCCAAACCGCAGTACCCCGATCGACGACTGCATGGAAGAAGTCGTGGTAAACACATGCTCGAACCCAATATCACTGGAATTAAAGCAATTCTCCCTCGTAACCTCCGCGACATCTTTCGGATCCGCGAATTCGATATCCACGCACTGCATCACACATTAGCTACTCTCCAACCAAACCAACCCAGTCAAACAAGAAAACATACATTATACAAAGCAGCCCCATGCTGCGCCGTCTCAATCACCTGGATCGTCGCATGGTCGCCAATCTTCACATCGACATCGGCCGGCAACGGCACCTGCGGGAGACAAACCGTGCCCGGATACGGCTCGTTGGTCGGGCCCGAGATGGCAAACGGCTTCACCACGGGATGGCTCATGTTGGGAGGGACCGTGCCCAGGCCCATGTTGATGTAGATGAAGGCGGATGAGTGGCCGGGGAACCAGCCGGGTTGGAAGGAGACTGCACCACCGCCGATGGGCCATTTGGTTCGGTTGGTTGAGGTGGGCATTCCGCCGCCTGCATTTATTAGTATATACTGAGTTTTTTTTTTTTATTAAAGAGTATGGGGGACGTACATGGATAGATCCATTCCATGCCGTATGGATAGACATAAGAACCATTCTCATACGCCGCCCCCAGACCATTGGCACCTTCGACTGTACCATTAGTATGTAAATTGTTCCCCCGATAACCCGGGTAAACAATCACACTATGACCCCGGACGAGGTCAAGAGAGAGGAGGAGAGTAATGGCGATGAGTGAAAGGAGACCCATAGTGCAGGTTAACTGTCAGTCAAACTGGCTCATGAACAAGAAACAAGAAACGAAAAACGAAAAAAAGACCAGCGATCCGGGACGACGAGCCATTTTGAATGAAAAGCCGCCGGCGAGAGGAGATGTGACGATGGGCGCATTTATCCTGGCCGGCCACTGGGCAAGAAGCACAAAAGCTGCAGGCCTTGTCACATTGGATGCGCGCTGTTATTTGTCGAGGAAGCGCCGGGGTGGTGGTGGAGGGCATCACGGCGCTAACATGGATTGACAACAGACAGGTCAATGCTTACTGTTTCTTTATGGAGTACGAAGTACATTCACTTCTTGTTCTTTTTTATTGTACAGTACAGAGTACAAGATGCAAAGGGCAACCGCTGCATCAGGAGCAAAAGACAAATACCAAGTTAACAGTTAACACCATAACAGCCGGGGCGCCCCATATTCTGGAGTTTGACAACGGCCCAATACTGTGATCACTGATATAGATAGGTCAAAATAACGGATAAAATTCTACAAGCAGCTCACTCCTGCCTCACTCGGACGTTGCCACTTTAACAGGGTGACTGTGTAAGACCGTAGGCTGTAGGGGGTGGCTAGCGTGAAGGAGTAGTAACAGTACATGCGAGGAATACAGGGTGTGTAGATTTAGATACTTTGCAGCCTTGCAGGAGGAAGGAGAAGGTAATATTTGGAGAGTAAAGGCAGTACAATCGAGGTACTCCGTACAGAGACTGCAGATTACTGGCTCTCAAAAGGAGGCCATGATCAGGAATGTACAGAATGGACTCCGTATATACAGGATTGTGGATCACATGATCATCAGAGGTATTATCTAATCAGGCACCAAGGCCATTCCAACAGCCGGGATTCGCTGGTTGTTACTCAACTACTAATCGACCGGCGTGTGCCTTCTCAGAAGAATGAAACACGATCGCTGATCCTATGGCTAGTACAGGTTGACTATGGACACTCCCGAAACCAGGACCTTACATCCAAGAGATGTGCTTCTCCAGCTTGCAGACCCTACGAATTGCCAAGACAGCGAACTTTCTGTCACCCTCCCCGCGCATACCACCTGGACGTCTGCTATTGATGCCTGGAAGAACTGGAAACCGTCGAGCAATCAGGGAGATTGGACTACAGGAAGTGTCAGAATCGAATGTCTCAGGCCTTCCCATTCGGACAAATGTGAACCTTTCGACGGTGGAACATCACCCTCCTCGGAGTGAAGCAACTCGGGAGCATCTCCGTAAGAATGCTAAAGAGGCGGTTACACAATAAATGGCTCCCGATCATCTGCGGAAGCCTTAGTATAGTGTTGCACTTGGTGCAGATTTGCAGACACTCTGTGCCACTCTATGCCTTGCTTTACAAGTGCTGGATGGAAAGGCGTTCAATCCTGTTTGCGAACTTAAGGAGATGAACATGATATTTGACACCGGTGCCATCAGACTATAGTCACCAAAGAACTTCTCTATGTTGCTTTTCAAGAACACTTAAAGGATCCATTTCACAACTCATATCAATTAAGCAATTGCCTATCTAGTATCTATGCAAGTTTATGCAGACATAGCTTTTACAAATTCCCCTGTTGTTTTTAAAGCTATTGCCTTTAGTGTACTAGGACCTAAGATGCTAAACCAGCTACTTGAAATATTCGTTGGACAAATCACATGCATTTAAAGTACCACCCCAGGGGAATTAGGCAAGCGAGCTAAAGGACTAACTGCACGAGGCCAAACAGATAACCAAACAATTGAAGATGGTGATACCATGATTTGTACTCTATATAGGGTGTCTGTCTTGTGAATTCTGAAAGGTGCAGCCCTAACTATGGTTGATCGGAGAAACTTTTTCCCATTCTGGTATACTCCGGAGTACAGTAGTTTCTTTGTCAACATGCTATCACTATCAAGTTACTCCTTTTCTACCTTCACATTCTTTTGACCCTTTGTCCCCATCCCCAAGATACCTGCCATGGAATCATCAATGGAATATCTCACTGATCTTGAGGGGACTCAGGTCAGTTTTGATGCCTTCGCGAAACCACCATTCAACTTCCCTGCCCAAAAATGGACAATACTCAAGAAGCTCAGTGAAGAGTCGAATCGACTGACAAAGGAAGACATTGCCACGGGACTCGGGCCCTCAGACACTGTCGGGAAGTTTCTATGCCGACCTGCCAATGAGAAAGACGACGGCAGGCGTGCATTTTTACGCATTTACCAACAGGTTCCTATAGCTGGAACTGAAACGAAGAAGGCCAGCATACGGGCTATCCAGGCCGCCGACACCCCTCCTGATTACCCAGAACTGATCGCGTTTCGGACATCCATGAAGCTAGACTGTGACGTTGTTCCCCGACTACTAGGCTATCAACATTGTCAGCAAGACCATGATGAAGGTGTTCCTGGGGGATACATCACGTACATTTTGTGGGAAAAAGTTGCTGGAGAGTCTCTTAATTTGACTGAATTTTGGAGGCTGCGCCTTGCTGATCGCAAAACTATCCGCAATAAGTTTCGCCAAGTCTATATGTATGATTGATTATCTAGTGACCAGAGCGATATATTGGGCTAACAGAGAGCAGGAAGTTTTTACTCTGTGGGTACATGCCATGTATGGCTGGTCCATCAAAAATAATTTATGACAAGTCTAGTGGTCAAATGTGTGTCTATGGGAGATTTCCATGTGGAATATGATAATCTAATTGTCTCTAGGCACATCTGCGGCTTCAAACTCGCATCTCCGTTTGACGAACCTCAACAGTGGGATGATGTTAACTACTTCCAATACGGACTCATCCAACGCTCTCATAACCCATTCCACTTGGAAGGAACACCACCCGAAACGGCAGATTGGATCGAAGATGACAACGGCTGGACGTGGTGAATATGGAAACAGCCACAGCAGGATACAGTGTGAAATATGATCCGCCATCTTAGTAGAAAAATGTGAACCAAGGAATTGCTTCAGATGCAATGAAATTTTGTGTATAGCAAAGGCTGTCGTGCAAGAATCTCAGCAAGGTAATCAGTGTGGCCTGATCCATTGACCGCGAGGAGTGGGATTGGCAATGGGTCCCTGGGCTTCAGCAATGATAGCAAGATACAAAAGGCATTGATTCAAGGTCAACACAGGTCCAGTAGACTGATTGGCAGGGTCTGGAGGCGCATATCCGGCGGATGATTCGATCACAGGAGAAAACTCAATTCTCCAAGTCGATCCAACCTGAACTTGTCGTAAGAATATGGCCTGCTCATAATTGGTGATAAAGCCGTACACACAACCAAGGTCCAACATGCATAAAATAGTTTGCGCAAGGAGCCTTCGAAACAGAGGTGGATTTGTAGTGCATACGTCAAGTCGATGTTCTATCAGCCACGGTACCTTGTCTTCGCCGACAACTTTTAGTTCCTGTGCATTGGCGTTTTGCGGATCCGGTAGAAAGAGCATGACTACGTCGGGGATCCTGCTATAGGAAATTCCAGTGCACTTGAAGTCCCCTAGTGCCATATTGATTGATTGACTGGGCCTCGAATACTGCACCAAGGACCTGTCCAGCAGCTTGCTGGAATCGAGCATGAACCCCGGCCTCATCCCCGACGAAAACCTTTTCATCGGTGAGATCCCTTGCTTTGACACTCATTTGTATCACGCGGTTACTCCACTTCTGTGTATCAAATGCATTTTTGACAGCAGCAACGAAACCTGTCCATGGCGCAAGTGGGTCAACGTATCTTATTTTATGGAGGGCACTTGACGTCGTCCGCTTATCGCTGATGAGGAGACGGGGCAGAGGCGAGATGGCAATATCACGGGGGCGTTTAACTGAGGGCATTGCCTAGAATTGCTTATTTGAGAGGTTGTCAATATGGATATCAAATGCTAGGAACACGCATGATTTCATACAGCCAAGGTATTCAAGATTGAATGATGCAGTGGTGCAAAGATTGGGACTCAATCTAAGAGGTTTGATTGATATGGTTGTAGAGGGGTACCGTGTGAGTCGCTTTTTCCCACATCGTTCTCCCAGGCAACCCGTCAGACCAGCTCCACCTTATCTAGGGCTTGGTAACAGGGGGATCATTGATAGCACGACACCTTTAGGGCTCACAGAAACATATAGCTATCAGCATAGCATTGTTGGTCTACCAGTAGGGAATCAGTAATAATGACGAGAAGTATCAAAAATTGCAGAACACATGGCCTGCGCAGAACGAGGAACAAAGAACAGTTTGCTGTCAACATCTAGATGAGTAGTATATACTCTCTTTGTCTATCAGAGATTCAAGATTGTTTGTTAATGATGAATCTAGTAGAATTATAAATTTTGATTAAAATATTGTCAGCTACAAGGAATTTATAAACACAGATATTGCTCAGGGTTGAAACCTGATCAGCGGAGTATGGGGTACATACAGACTTGTGATAGAACCGAAGATAAGGTGGGTTAGCCATGACCATATGGGACAAAGACAATTAAGGTGTATATAACATATCTTGGGACTTCTACCACAATAAGCAACACCACTGAAACATTTTTGCTGGTAAAGGCGCAAAGGTCATTAATTTGGCTATCTGTGTTTCTGCAGGTCTCATCCCAAAATTCATAACATAATGGTCCTTTGTCAAAGTTATGGCTAAATAGTCTTCTTCATTAGACTGGCTACGGAACAGAGAGCAAGCACAGCCTTATATTTCACTTTTCCTGGACAAAACAACCACATTTCCTTCAACTGTAATATAATTGGAAGTGGGGGTGGAGGGAGGGGGAGCATCTCCATGATTCCCATGGAAAAAGAAATAGTGTAGAGAGCCCTGGCCATAAGTGGAATAGGAATCTAGCATTCTTGCACTTCCTTCACTCGGTGGATGTAGATAGAAGCCGTGCTGTTATACTGGGTGACATACTAGCTCTCGTGATCTATACATCATTTTCAATATCGCACTTCAGCGCTTCAACAGAGCCGTATTGCGATCTCCACCATTTGGATATGATATCCTGATAAAAGACACCCTGAAAACTCAGAAAATGCTGTGTAGTATATCTCTTCTCAATTTCATCACAGATGACACCATAGGTGTGAATGGTAATGATAGCATCAAAAGCACTTCAGGTCCATCGATCTCAAGTTTGAGCGTCCAAGGAATGCTTTTGCATGTCTTGCTGTAAGTATGGGAAATGGATTCCTCTCTCAGTAATCGCGATGCAGTTCAAGATGTTGGAATCTTTTAGCAATTTTTGGTATATGAGTTTTTCATGATTGATGCATAGATTTGAAAACCCTTCAGTGCTCTCCACCATTTCAATGAACTCCTGCATCCTTGAATGTTGTGTTTCAGAGGTGCCTTGATGACCTGGTCAGGCGCGTTGGAATCCTGAATTCCTGATGTATCCCTCCAGCGCCTCATAAGGTGATCATTGGTAGGATTGTGCCTTCGGGGCTCAATATGACAGGATGCCCTTCCGGCGGGATGGCTGAAGTAGACGCGTTGATGTTCCAAAACGACGTCCCATTGGAGAGCTTGAAGAATTCAAGCATCTCTATGGCCTGGCTGTCATTGTAGAGAATGGGAAATATTGTCGAACCAGCGATCAGAGAATAGTGGGAGAGATGTATTTGCTGGGCTATGCTAAGTTGAGAATAAACATAGTTGATCTGCTGTAACCCGTTTAGAGAATCCAAAATGATATCGCATAATTCGCATTCCGCTATCCCACCATTACCACCTTAATCACAATCATCACCACCCCCAGAATGTCCCAACCAACCCCCAAAACACAGGAAAAACCCAAAAACCACAAAAAATCCAAACAAAAGCACAAAAACACCTCTTCCACCAACAACAACAAACGCCTCCAAGTCACAGACTCCTCCGGTTGGACGCACGTCACCACCACCTCCCGCGCGCGCCGAATTCCACCCTCCACCACCAAAACTACCACAACGAATACAACGAATGCAACGAACAAAGATACAGCTACAGATACAGCTACAGATACAAAAGAAACCCTCCAACCCGCCGAACCACCGCAAGACCTCACCCTCGAAGCCCTCGAAGCCCAATTCCGGAAACACTACGAGCGATGGCAGGATTCTGAATCGTGGGATGTGGTGAGGGGGGCTATTCAACCTCTTTCACCACTAGCCCCTACACCAACCCCTAAAGATACGGATAAAAATACGCATACCAATCCAGAGGAACCGGGAACAACACGGCCAGAAAATGGACAAATACAATCCATCATCTCCATCGGCCTAGGCAGTCCCAGCGGTTTCCTCCGCGGCGGCTGGGTCGATCGACGACAGGTGTCGATGGATCAGTTGGCTGCGTTGGTTAGTATTCGGGAAGTATTAGGTTTGTCTCCATTCCCTAGCCAACACATATATATATATGTGTGTGTGTATGTATTAACTGTTATGTAGGAAATGTAAAAACCTACGCCCAAGACCCCGTCTTCAACACCCTCGACGCAGCACTCCTGCATTCTCTGGGTATAACCGTCGTCGAGCACCCGTGTGCCTTTGAGCGTGCCTCGAAAGATTCGTTTTTGTTCTGTCCCGGTGTGGAGAGGGTGCATCTTGATGTTTTGCTGCGAGGGGAAAAGCCGAGGGCGTTATTCGGGGGTCCACTGGAGGAGATGGAGGAAAGTGAGGCCGTACAAGGGTTTATGGATGGGAAGGCTGTGACCAAGGTGCCGTTGTTTGAGACGGATGAGAAGGCGTTTTGGGGGATGAGGGTTTATTTGTGATGGCAGCTTTGTATGTTATTTTTGTATGTTATTATGAATCGTGGTATGTACATTAAATAACCCCAAAAATAGACAACACCAACGCCGTTGTATATATATCCAAACCATAAACAAATCGTAAACAAAGTATAAATAAAGATCATGAAACCTCCTTACCATCACAATCCGGAATCTTCAACCCAGGCTTCAACTTGCGGCTTGCATCCATAAGACCCCATTTATCTTCCCATTTCTCGTCTTCAGTGTTGAACTGGACTTTCCATGGTTCATCAAATGCCTCGAACCTGTTCTCGTTAGTCTGTGTCTGTACTATAGAGAGACGGAAGGGCATACCAAAAATAGTCAGTCCCATTATCCAACGCCTGACACACCCAGTCCGACATGAAATGATTCATATTCTCAACACTCGCGACCGAACCATCCGTATCACTCTTGCACTTATTCCCCGACCCGCAATCATTCCCACCGCCGCTGGGCCACCCAACCTCCGAAATCACCTGTTTCTTATCCGTCCCCTTGGTCAGTGATGCATCGTGCCCCGTCCAGAAGGTGTACGTCCAACTAGCCGCCTCTTCAACAGTCACGCCCGCAAAGAACGGATGCACATTGGACATGACCAGATCTGCCTCCTGCGCGAGATCCTTGTTCCAGTTATCGCCTAGATCCGAGGTCGCGACGGGGAGGTCGAGGCTGCGTTTCTTGAACTCGTCTTTGACGTCGTTCATGTAGCCGATGAGATTCTTCTGTGCGGATTGCTTGGTGGACCCGGCGCGGAAGAGCGCTTCGTTTCCAACGATGGCGCCTTTGAAGATGGAGGTGTCTTTGGTGTTGTCGATGACTTTGTAGAGTTGGTCGATTTGGCGGTTTGTGGTGGTTTCGTTCGATTCGACCCACACACCGAGCCAGAGTTTCATGTTCTTGAGTTCGAGACGGTCGATTGCGTGCAGGACCATTTCCGTTTGGTTGCAGTCTGTGCCGTATAATCGCACCGTGTTGGTGAGTTGCGACAGCACCGCCATGTCGCGCGTGACGTTGTTCTGCGATGGAGGGTATTTCAGACAGAGCGGATACTGGACTCCCCACGGGGTATAGTCCACGCCGGGGAAGACCTTGTGCAGGTCCTTGTTGTTCATGAGACTTTTGATTTCCGAGGAATGCTTGCCCAGATCACCGTTTGTCTTCTTGTCGTCCGTGGCCGTGTGGATTCCGCCCTTTTCGCGCGTCGTATTTCCTCGATGCCCCAGGATTCCTCCCACAGCACCGCCAACAATCGCACCCACGACGATAAACCCTAAGATCAACCCAACGATCCATCCGCGCTTCTTACTCCCTCCTGCGCCCGCACCGCCTTTTTCTCCAGCTTCCAAGGCTGCTGCCCCTGCGCCGCCTGCACCCGCCCCGGCGACGGGACCATAGGCCGTAGTATCAGCTGCCTTTTTTGACTTGAACAGCCCCCCAAACAGCCCACCAGCAGCAGCACCCCCAGCAGCACCAGCGCCAACAGGCGCCGCCCTACTCCCCGATATCCCATCATCCCCATCATCGATGATCTCATCCGGATTAACAAACAACGGATAATCCCCACCACTATACGCCGAATTCCTCTGATACGGCCCATCATTAAACTCCCCTCCACTCAAATAAGGCTTCTTCGGCTGCGGATCCAGCAAATGCTGCTGCGACGGGTCCGACGCCGCGGTTCCCAACCCAGGCCCGTACGAATCCTGCGGGCGCAGTGAGTCCGAGCTCCCTATCGGCGGCGAAGGAACGTAGGGGTTATCCGATCCAGTCGTGTTAAATCCGCGCTCCGCAGGCCCGACATATCCATCATCGCCGTCGCCAGGACTCGTGTTGTTGTTGTTGGCGACTCCCATCGCAATCCCACCAATTCCGCCGCCTACAGAGGACGGACCGAGATTGTCCACTCCTGGGGTTTCGGTTGTGCGTGGGTATGAAGGAGGCTCGTCGGGTTCGGAAATGGGCGAGACGTCACCGTGTCTGTCGTCGCCGTTGTTGAAGCTGAATGTCCGGTTTGGACCGGACATTTTGGTTCACCGTTGCAAATTGTATTGTATTCTCTGTGTGTGTGTGCGGAAGAGTTGTTGATAGGAGAAAAAAAATCGTCGACCTTCAAAAAAAAGAAAAGAAGGCGGTGTTGGGTGAAACGGTTCAGAGTCTTTCCATGAAACCAAAAACTGGGTGCGGTCAAGTCGAGACTGGGAGAGTCGAACCACGGTTCCAGGTCGCGAAACGAGAGGGACCAGAGTTATTATTATTGTCAAATCAGGAACAATAATGAGTCAGATCTGGAGACAAGGGTTTAAATAGTAACCTGACGGGTGTGTAAATTATTGTTGGATAGTCCGTATAATGGGAGTAGTATAAGGATAGAGAGGGGATCGAATAAGGTAAATAGGGTAATACGGGATATGCCCTGGGGTTGGAAGTGGAAGTATGGAGGTGTGTGGATGGAGCAATATCAACGATCTCGACCGCCAGGGAGAGGACAAGAGGTGAGGGAGAGAAAGAAAGATAAAAAGAAGAAGAGAAAAAGAGGGAAAAGAAGAAAGATGAGAATCCCAAAAAAAAAATAAAAAAGAAGGAAGAAAAGAATGAAAGCGAGCGAGAGAGAGAGAGAGAGAAAGACGGAAGCGGAGGCGATCAGTGGAGGAATGGCGAATAGAACTAATGGCGGCGGCTGGCGGTGGCCCCGACAACAGCGGCTAAGCTTTGGGTCAGTGCAGGAACAGAGTTATCCACGAGTGTACTCTATACGGAGTATACTATATATACAGATATCTATCTATATAATCGAGACAGAGTAGACCTACAGAGTACAGACAGAGTATAGAGCTCAGAGTGTAGGTATACGGATACAGAATAGAAGGGTAACACACCTTCCTAATGCGGCAATCCACAGACCCTGCAAATCGGTGGGGCTGCGCTATTTTTAGCCCGTGTCTTATTTATGAATGGCTCAAGATTTATGCAAACACAAAGAATTCGTGATCTCGTTCAGCGTCAAGTTCGTTATCATCGCGCTTAAGAAACAGAAAGAAGAAAACAACCCCAACGCCAGTGTCCCGTTCCTTCGGCATTTTCCCTGTCTCAGACATAAACCTCCGAATGTAATACTTCGTACTTCGTACATGATCCATCATCCATCGACTCGTCAGAAACATAACACATAAGACATAGAAAGAACCATAAATCATATCCAGAGTTCACACATGTACTCCGTACTCCGTATGGAGTACCTTGAGTACACACATGCATGCACGGTGTGTGTATATGATGTATATCAACCCTCAACCTCTTCCGCACTGCGTCGCGCGGCATCACCCCTCATGGCAGCACGCCGTCTGCCTCGCTCCAGGAATCGTCGCTTACCAGCCCGTGTATCGAAGTGGTCTTCGAGCTGGGTTTCATTGGCGGACAGTATGGACTCGCGGGTCTTGTTGCGGTAGATATCCACTGTTTTCGTTCCTGCATTAGCGTCTTGCTTTTTGCTGGCATGTGATGTGAGACAGCCATGCCATCCGTCCGCTTGACATGAACGGATAGACATGCCGGATATCTGCAAGCAATGCAAGCAAGGGAGGGGGAAAACGTACAAGACCTCTGCAAAAACAACATCCTCCCTTCAAAAGTCCGACTCTGACACCACCCCAACCGATAAGACAAGTCATTCAACATGACATCCTTCTTGTATCGTTTTCTCGTAATCTTCGGAACCGCCGTCTCGCTATCCCCGTCCAGCGAAGGCGCAGGAACCGTAACCCTCCCAATCACCGTAGCCTCGTCATCCTGACCGTCATCGCGGAAGTATCGCTTCCCGGGAACCACGCGACCAGGTTGGCTCTTCATCTGCACGGGGAAGTAGGTGCGCGGGTAGACGGCGCACGACATGCGGTATGAGTCTGGGATGTCGTCCATGTTGACGTCTTCGACCACGACCTTGACCCGGGCGCGAGACGGGCGTCGATCGTCGTCTACGAGGATGAACTTGCGGCGTTTGCCAGAGGGGAGGCAGGAGAAGAGCTCTTCGTTGGTTGGGGGGCGCTCGTCGTCATCGTCGTCGTTATTGATGATGTTGTTTCCCGCTGCTTGGTTAGGTCGGTTTGACGAGGTTGCGACAGTAGGCGGTCGTCCAAGGGTGCCGAGATTGCTCTCGCCATGCAGGATTGGAGGCATCGCTGGGCCTCTGGTAGCGGCGTTCGGGGCAGAGGGGAAGGCTTGGTATCCGTGGAAGACCTGCGCAGGTCGGATGTCTGTTGCTGTCTGCCCCGGGTTTGGATTTGGATGGCCCTCGGTAGCAGTTGGACGGTGTGAAGCGTTCGTATATTCAGCGGTGCCTATTATGTATAGATATGATGATATATAGAATTAGCCTACGCTGAAATGTGACAAACTCACACCTGAACGCCCGGATAAAATATCAATAACACAAGAAACAAATCAAAAGGGTATGTGTCAAGACGAACGGAAAGGAATGATAAATCAGCGCCACCCAAACTGCATGAACATAGAAATACATCAAGTACATATCCAAGGGCAGAAATATTCACAGCCCATTAGGGCAGGGCATTGTACAGCAAGACAAATGTTTACAGGAGAATTCAAAAAGGAATAAAAAAGAAAAAAAAAATGAAAGGATGAAAGAGAAAGAAAAGTCCCATCGTATACTCGTCGGGAGGGGGAAGAATAGGCAGGCACATTATATGCGATGGAACATACCGCTGACTTCCTGGTGAATTGGACTACCGTCAGGTTGAGCATGGTGGTGATGGTGCAACTGTGGAGGTGGACCCATGGTTAACGGACTAATGCCCGGTCGTGGACCAGGAGCCGCCGCCATAGCAGAGGGGAGTGGCATGCCGGGGCTGATAGGGCTGCCACCGGCCATATGGGCAGGGGGTTGAACCGGAGCCGTATGCTGTCGTCGATTGACCTTGGCCATTCTCCTCACGCGCCGGCTCCGCAATCGAGGATCTTGGTTGCTATTCCTCCAGCTGTCCACGGCGCGTTGAATTAGGCCGCGTTTTCCTCGTAGGGCGGGGTTGAGCTCAGCCAATGCCCAGCCAACGGCATTGCACTCGGTTTCGTAGACCAGTCGATTGCCTTTGTAGTCGTCTTTTTTGGCGCATGCTCGCGGATAGACACAGTTTGATCCTCTGAAATCGCTGCTAAGGTTGTCCACATTGACAGATTCCACGTCGCACCGGATGGTATACTCCATCTTGACACGATCTCGAGAATACTCAAAGGCAATCCATTGAACTCCGTTTCCATCTTGTCGTACGACCAAAGGCGTGGTTGCTGGGATAGGACCGGGCGCTGCACCGGAGCTTGTCCCGACGCTAGGGCTCTGATGGTGGACACTCGTCGTGGGAACAGGAGCTCCAGAGGTAGTTGCATGGGGAGAGCTCAAGACCGGCCTCTGTGTTGGCGTCGGTCCCTGTGTTGCAGCAGTCGGGCTGGACATGGCAGCCGTTGAAGGCTGGTGTGGAATCTGCGTGACAGCTGTCTGGTGGGGAGGCATCATCAATGGCTGCGATGTGAGAGTATGCGGCTGCGGTGACGGCTGCGTCGCGTATGGTGATGGCTGCACCGGATTGATCGAGGGATAGGGCTGATACCCGTACATCTGGGGCGCCATCTGCGGGGACTGGGCATAGATATTTCGGTTATGTTGCTCATGTGTCTGAGATGGCACCGAAGTGGGAGAAGTGGACTGGGGTGTATGGTAGATGGGAGGGTAAGGCCTGTGAATTTGTGCGGTGGTGGTCATGATGCCGGGAGGTCCTTGAAGCCGTCAGTTTTGAGTCTTTGACGATGTTTCTCTTACTTTACTGCCTAGAGTACCTTATCGTTTATACATAAAAAAGAAGAATGACTTACCACTCGAGGAATACTGAGCCGGTGCACTTCCTGCTGCCGTATAGGCCGGATGCGAAGCGTAGTATGGAGGCTCTTGCGGGGACTGACCGTAAGTCGTATGAGGCAGACCGTTGGCCAAGGGAGAAGGGTAAGGCCCAGGAGGGATACTCGCTGCCGGTTGACGAGGAGAGCTGGGATGATGTTTTTGATGCTGAAGAAGGCCTGCTGAGCGAGGATACTGGAGATGAGGATGCTGCGGACCGTGATGCGCAGAATGTCGAAGCTGGTTATATTATGAGTCAGTTGTCTGCAGTAGAAGACGCGAGGTATAGAATACATGAATGAATGTCTATGAGTGCTAAGCAAGAAAAAAGAGAACAAAATATGGCAATGATGATGCTGGACAACTATATTGCTGAATCTCCGGGATAACAAGGTCAAGGTAACATGGTTATTTGGAAAACACCCTGTCCATACCCTCGTCGTCTGGGAAATCCTGGGATAGAATTAAGAAATAAGAAAACCAGGAAAATATAAGAAAAAACAAGCACATACAGAATCATCAATTGGACTCTCCTTGTATTTCGGGACAGTATTATTAGTAGCAGAAGCAGCAGCAGCAGCAGCAGTATCAATAGCAGTAGTAGTGGCAGAAGAAGAAACAGCAGGACCGAAGTCAGTCTGAACCATGCTGGTCATGACTAACCTTGAGCTTGGATGTGGTAGTATGAATATGAAAGAAAGACAAAAAAAAATAAAAAAATAAAAAAATAAAAATGGGTTGATCTGCAACGGCAGGAGAATAGATAGACAGAGATGGGACAGACAACGGTTGTTGCTGCGAGTGCTTTTGCCCGAGAGATGGGTGGAGGGTCCAGGGTAGTTTATCTAGTGGCACTCCATGACTCTCCCATCCACGATAAGAAAGAAGAAGAATTAAAGAAGATGGGTATGCCGGGAGGATCCTGGACGAGGACAAATAACGAGCAAATGGAGGATTGAATGAATTGGTGGGGAGAGATAGAGGGAGAGTGTGAGTCTGTGAGAGAAAGAGAGAGAGAAGAGAGAAGAGAGTTAGGATTGAGCTTGCAACTAGCGGCAAAGTGGTGTAATATTGACCAGGATGGATGCAGAAAATTGGATGTGACAGGAGGAGAATAAAATAATAAAATAATAAAATAATAATAATAATAATAACAAGTATAGCAAAAGAGAGAGATTAGATTGGATGATGTGCAGGACGGAGACCGACTCATCAGACTGGTCTGTCCAATACAGACACCAGTAACAGAAAAGATACTGATGTGGAGGAGTAGGACCGTTAACCGATGGAGAGAGCACAGAGTAGAGCACAGAGGTCTGTCGAGGACAAAGAAAAAGTACAGCAGTGGTACATAGTAGTAGTACTCCGTAGTACTCTGTGATGAAGATTGTAATATCACAGACCCAAAATGGTTGGGCATGATTTGGGAGACTTGATTTGTTTGTTTGTTATCTCCGGGACAAGCTGGAAGCACTGGGATTGGCTGGTTGTGCTTTGGGCAGTACATATATTCCTTTTACTCGTATTCTCAGCCAGCAGTCATACACTATGATTCTATATTTATATCCATACTCATACTCATATTCTTATTCAGGTTTTGTATATTCATACTGTACTCATATTCATCTTCATACTGTTATTCATACTCGCTCAGGAATGCCCTGACAGCGGCGCTCCACTTGGTGCCTGTGCTGTATCGCAGGATCGGCAGAAGACTTTACCTCCCTGGTCCGAGTGTGGGTGGAGCCAACCTTACCTGGTATTTCTTTCCGTATTGAATACCGATACCGTTAGCTGATTCCTGCCATCGAAATGTTTGCTTAATCCAAAGCCCGAAAATAAAATAAAAAGTAAATAAAAATAATAAAAAGACTCGATCTGGTTTACCCTCCGAGATGGACCCTCAATCCACCCTTTTCATTGGCCGATACCACGGCTTCCAGTCAGCCTTGTTCCAGTCTTCCATGGAAGGACGGCTCAGCTCGGGTCTTTTAGTGGTGCCCCACTCGCAGCCCACGGACCAATAACCATGGTCAAACACGTTGCTTACCCAGTAGTCAGACCCACTCTGCCGCAGTCAGTGGTCGACCAATCGATGCGGGGATACGCTTGGCTTTTTTTTTTTTTTTACTCTCTCTGTCTCTCTTTTTTTTTTTTTATTCTTCGTCTAAATAAACTTGAAACAGCCTAACGGCCTTTATCCGAATGATTTCACCATATTTTTGAAGTGGTTATTCTTTCTTTCTTTTTTTTTTTTTTTCCTTTTCTCTATTTTCCATTTTTGAGAATCCAGTGTAACAATCCGCCGTCATTGATGATAATTAGTAGTCGTACAGTGCTAAAAGAACCCTTAAGTACTCCGTACTGGTAAGTAAAATGTTTGCTACGATCGAGTCACCACCACCACCACCACCATCATAATCATCACCACCAACCACCGATCCCTCTCACCTGCTCCACTCTTCCCTTCGGCTCCACCGACGCGCCCCGATGCAACCCGGCCGGAGTTAGTGTCTCTTGGCAATGGGGGATTCATTACTCCGTAGTGAGTCTGTACTGACAAAGTTACCAGCCATAGTTACGCAGTACCAGCCACGAGAAAGAAAAAGAAAAAAGAGAGAGGCATTTTATTCCGCTAGGAAAAGCCAACAAAACCTTCCTGACTGGAGAAGAATCCGGAGAATTCCGTCCCTGCGTGTCGATTAACCTCTGGTGGAGAGGGTTCCAGCCACTGTACTCCGTACTCCGTACATGTACATGCTTATTAGCTGCCGGTGGATTAATACAGAGAACGAGTGGAGGATTCCAGACGGTTGATAGAGCATATCCAAACCTAAGTACGGAGTACCGAGTTCAGAGCACAGAGGACAGAGAACAGAGAACAGAACTTGGTCTTGCGTTCGGACCTCTGTTTTCCATGCATCATCAATTAATCAGCATTCCGTACACTCCGTCCAGAGTAATCAAGGTGCTGTACTTCGTACAAAGAAGAGGGAAAAAAGGATAACGACTTGCCCAATCAGGCTAGTGGCCAGAGATGTCGTCGTCAGCAATTCAACCTCGAGCAAAGAGTTAATACTACTCTGTGCAGATACAGAGTACTACTACGGAGTAAATACTCCGTACATCCTGCGCCGCATCGCATGGCAAATAACTAATAACTAATATGGTGGAATTGGGATCGATGCAGGGTGCCCTTTCATTTGGCACATTCTTGTCCTAGTTACTAATACTACTACTACGTATTATCCACGGTTATTACAGCGCACAGTGACAGGGAACTCTCGGCCCCGGCTCCGAAAATTACCCCTGGGCGGATCAACCCTATTTTGGTACTGTGCTGTGCTTCTGGATATACATATGTACTCCGTACTCCTTTGGGAGGAGTCCGGAGGAGCTTCGGCTGTGCCAACTCCGCATACCTTAGAGTTAACTAACTCTTGACTTCTCTAACTAGTACTCCGTACGGAGTACGGAGTATATACTAGTAATCCGTGACTAGCAGCACACTTATGTAACTGCCCGGTAGCGTAGTTCCTAGTGATCACGAATAACCACTCCCAATTTCACGCCTAACGGTCTGGACCCTTCCTCTCCGTCCTCCTGCCCCAGAGTCAAGTAACTCACATACTCCGTACACCATCCGGTACTCCGTACAAGTTAAGCCCTCCGTCGGATAAGAACATGTGATCTGAGCTGGTCCTCTAAACTTAAACCGGCCCCACCATCCGCCATTTCCGATATGGAGATCTCGACAACCTATTTCCACTTGGTGTAATATAAATATGTATAATGTGTAATATAACATTCTCGACGTTAGGCCGGAGGATTGACCGTTATTCTCTACTAGTGCTAGTAGCACTACTAGTCCTTCGTACCGGAGTACTCCATACTTCGTACTTGGGAATGGAATTATGTATGCAGCCGAGAACCGAGTATGTACATATGTGAAATGTTTGCCTCGACAGAAAAAGAAAACACCATCCAATACAATACTTTTTCGTACAGCAGATTGATTGAGTCAAGCAAACATTGTGATCAAAATCGATCAGCCAATAACAACAATGGAAATAATAAAAATAACGCACATCTGCACACTTCCTTATCATCAGCATCATCAATTACTCAGGTTGCACGGGTACGACCCGAATGCAGAATTTCTTCGTACATAACCTATACATAGTATATATATATATAACCTATACATAGATCGACATGTGATAGTGATAGATCAGTTCTTCATCGACTCGGTCGGTTACAAAGCAAGACATTTTCATCATCTATTATCTATTAATATAGCAGTGGTACTCTGTGGTTTTCTCCTATTGCCTGACTCGGGAGGAAAAGGGAAGTAAATGGTTACATGGTAATTCAACTGTATGACAGGGCCAAGTATGGACAAGCATTTCGTGTACGAAGTACTCCGTACTTACTCCGTACTCTGTAAAAAGCATGGCATTTACTTACTCGGTATTTATGCAGAAATGTCGTACAAGCTGACAGATATCAACTACTGCATCCTCATAATCACACCGGACTCGGATCGACGCCATGATAGGTTGCTTGTTGGTGGTTTCGTATAGCCTTCATAGTATCTCCCTCTTTCGGGTGTTGGTGACGGTGAATTGCCGGGGGAAAGGGGGTGAGGGTTATACCAGGATGGCATGACCCCAATGTAATCCAATCATGATTGGTATCGAGTCAACAAAGAAAAGAATAGTTAGTACTAGTATTATGTGCACGCAATGCTTTGCTGGTTTTTTGAGTGACCCAACTCATTTTCAATGGGTGTGTGTATGTGCCCAGTGTTTGTCAGTCTGGTTTCTAATATTCAGGCAGACAGACAGACAGACAAGGCAAACTGACTTCTTGACTATTAGTGATATCAGTCAGACTTTATGGCTCTATCAGACTGAAACGAAATACATGTACGACTTACCACGGGGATGATACGTGGCCCATTCTTAAAGCAGTATAGTTGTTGTCGTCGTCTGATATATAACCTTTGAACACAGTCTAGCTCTGCTAGCAATAGACAAATAGTCCCTGCCCTCGTATAAGAGAACTCAAAAGATATACTGCCCACAGGCATGAATACATACTATACATACTCATTTTGGGATTATTTCTTTCAAATAATTCGAGAAATCTGTAGTATAAAGAAACTTCCAGGTTAGTTGATAAATGGGGTTTGGCTTATAGAGCCGTAAAACAGAAAGGGATATATATGCGTGTGGAATACTCCAGTGAATGCATTTGTCTTTTCACCTCGATCAAAATAAGAAAACTCACGAAGGAAATTTGCGCCATCTCTAATGATAAAGGTATTGAGAATGTTAGCTACAGAGACAGGTAGCTTTCTTCCCTCTTAAGGAGGCAGTCATTCCTCTTTCCCCTTCCTCTCTTTTTCTTCTGTCTCTCTTCCTCATCAGCATTGATCTTTGGAGCAGTCAGCGACTTTCTTTCTCTTTCTTTTTTTTCTTTTTTTCCTCCTTCTTTTCTTTTTTTTGTGTTTGTATTTTATATTATTTTTTTTTCTTTTTTTTTTTTTTTTTTTTTCTCATACAATCATACTCCGCGTCATATGATTGATCATGCCGAAACGAAAGAACAAAAATGGCCTGTCAGAACGATACGAACTACATCTAATAGGATACAAAATGATTGTTATAGAGCCCCGAGACGATCTTGCGGAAGTGGGAAAAAGTACGATGGAAAACCGGTGCCGAGCTAAGTCACACCGGGGACGAATGGACATACGGCAGCGAAGACGGCCTACAAGACGATCTCTCCGACATAAAAGAAGAGTAGAAAAGAGACCTTTCTTTCATAGCATTCCTAGTATTCTTCCCTGGCTATTAATACAACTCATAATTTCTAACTGGAAGCATTTACCGTCGGTGCTATTACTGCAGTATTTATAACCTAACCTACCTCATGAATATGGGAGGTGTGTTGATCTACACACTTGAGGGCTTAGAGTAAATATACCGGTTGGTGTCCGTTCATCAATTTATATATCAGACAAAGTGCCACAGAATAGCCTTTGGCCTATTGTTTGCTACCGCAAGCCCAGCCAGAAACATTGATTGATGGCTTCCAGTGAGGACCAGCATGTCAGATAGAGTTCACTCAACAACTACCCCAAAAGGCATTTGGAAACATTTAAGGGCTCTACTAGTGGCTGAAATAGTAAGGCTTTACTCGGGCTACACGGGGCATGCTTAGATCTGCTGAGCACTAAAACAGAAAAGGAACGTATTCAAGCAGCCGAGAAAATCATGTTCATAATGCTATCTAAACCCAAACATAAGGTATCATTCTTCATAAAACAAAAACCATGACAGAGATATTATCTCGACGACGACCTCTCAGGTGCTGCCTCAAGTGCAAGTGGTTCCTTGCTACCCTCCTCATCCTCGTCGTCACTCGAGGAATCTCCTTCTCGTCGACCTTCGTCTCTGCGTTGTCGTTGGTATCGTAAATATTCCTGGTATCGTGCGTCTAATTTGCACAAAGAGTTAGTGAAATGCCTTTCTGTAAATAGGGAACAAATGGTGTGTATTACCTCGAATCTGTTGCGTCGTGACTGCGTACGCTTGGATTTCTTCCTCGGTCAACACCCGCAAGACAACCACACACTCGGGTCGTACTACGAACCGCTCATTGCCTGCTTTCAGCGCTGCTGGGTTCACCAGTCGGCGATCGACCTTGGTCCATCGCGCTTCTGGTGGGATTCCCTTCTTGTGTGCGTCTTTGAGAGGCGCCACGCCTTCCCGGACCGGATTGGGTTCCTCAGGGAATCTATCGCGGGGAGGCTTCAAGATACCCTTGGGTTGCGGTTCTGTCTCTTTGGGTGGATTGTTTTCTGCTGGCTTCTTGGGATCCTCTTGGCTACTGCCGGATCCCTTTCGAGTGGTGTCTTTTTCAGAAGCTTGGGAGTCCGCACGAGTTCGTGATCGTGAGACCTTGCGGCGACGGGGTGCTTCGACCGCTAGATGCTGTGACGGCTGGCTACTGCTGTTGGAAGTTTCTGATCCGCTGTACCTATGGCGAACAGATGGTTGGCGTGGATAATCACGAAGATCCTCGTCTGATGTGTAGGCCTCCGTGTCGGTTCTGACTCGTCGTCGAGAGGGCCTCCTCGATCGACTGCGATGTCTGCGATAGTCATGTGGGTAGGGTGCTGGGCGAGTCGGCCAATCGCTTCTGGAAGACAGGTCATAACTGGAATCTTCGTAGCCACTGGCCAAAACCGCTGTAGCCAGTGGTGCTCCAGCCTCTGTCACCGGTTCAGGAATGGGGTCAGCGTGATCAGCACGGTCGTGCCTTCTCGGCCGGCGGTACTCTTTGTCATCGTGATGATATGGTCGTCGACGATGTTGACGATGGCCGTCATCGTAGTAACCATCTTGGTAGGAAGAAGAATAATAGCCATCATCCCAATCATGGTGGTGTAGCGACATTGGTGGCCTATGGCTTGAAAGCCGTCGTGACGATGTAGACTCACGGTCACTCTCACCAGCGCCATAAGTCGAGCGCCGCACCCGTACATCACGGTCGAGCTTGTCAAATCCTCTTTGTGATGGAGGGGGCCCTCGGGCCCGCGATTCCTTCTTCGGTGCCAAGTGAGGATAGAAATCTTCTGCACCGGTCATGCTCAATGGACGCCTTCTTGGGTAGACCTCGCCTCGACTGCGGCGCAGTCGGTCTACCGAATCTTTTTCAAACACTTCCTCGGGCTTGGTGTATGAATATGCACTGTACTCGTCGATATCGTCTCCTCTTCTGGGGCTGCCCGTGGCCGGGTACCGCCATCGATTGGTAGGTTCGGCATGGTATCTTTGCGGCCGGGTCACCCGACTCGTATCACTCCCATAATCGACGTTATACACCCGGCGTCGACCCGGTCTGCCAGAACGCGAAGAGGATGGCACCATGTAACGGTCACTGTCCGCCGTCCATGGACTAATCGAACGACTATAGCTCGAGGTGATGATGGGCGAGTGTCTGCTCGACACGGGAGGAGGAGAAACGGTAGGGGGAGCGGTAAGTCTCAACGGAGACCTGTATCCGTCCGCAGCAGAAGCCGTGCTACTTCGTTTTCGGGGCCGGATGGCGTATTCAGTTCTCAATTTGGTGGTCTGGTCGGGGCTTCGATAGGTCGTGGAGGAGACGGGTTGGGCTTCGAGTAGAGATCGAGGATCGTAGGACCCTGAATAAGAGGCATCTGAAGGATAACGACGGTGTGATTGACGACTGTTATGGGGCTCGCGAGGCTCGCGAGGCTCATTGGAGGGCGCATTGAGCTGCACGGTCCCGGTGGAAGCGCGCATGGGATCCATCATGGTATGCTTTTCGGTTGGCGACATCTGCCGGTGACGTGGAGAAGAACCTGTCATTGATCCTTGCCGGACGATTGCAGCAGATGCACGTTTGAGATTGACACTCGAGGATAGTGGATAGTCAAATCGATGATGGGAGGTGGTGCTGTGCACTGAGAGGTTGCCACTGGGGCACGTTGAGGAGGGCGAGAATACGAACTGCCTGTCAGCCCGGGGCAGTGAGGCAGGCAGGGCCAATGGAGATGTAGTCAAAGATGACACACACGAGATGTATGGATGAATGAAGCCTCGTGCTGAAGAGTAAACGAAGAGGAACGGAGGATGAATCACTGGGCGCAGAGAAGAAGCCCAGTCGAGGGGCGAAAAAGAAGTACGAGGTGGAGACCAAGGCGAAGTCAGAGACAGGAGAGGTAGAAGTAGTCAAAGAAAGAGTGTGTGGGAGAGAGGATGAAAGATGAAAGAGAGAATGCAGTCCTTTTTCAACAGAGAAGAAGAAGAGAAGAAGAAGAAGAAGAAGCGAAGATGCGATCAATTACCAATAGCAGTAGTGACGCAAGCGGGGAGTGTTCTTTTTTTTCTTTGCGGATCGTCTTTTTTGCTTCTTCAGGCCTGCAGCCCAAAACCTTCACACTTTCACACTGGCACAATGGCTGTCAAATTGGCCAGTGTTTGGAAAGTGAGTTCCTGAAACAATAATCAGCATTGATAATTGACACAAATTAACAACCACGGTTCAGCCACAGATGCCTTATTCCTTACCTACCGGTATCGTTACCCCTTAACCACGGATCAATAGCTGTCTCGTCCGCAACTCAATCTGCACGTCTGCACGCTTTCAACAATGCACCCGAATGGGATTCTCAAGCGCTGGTTGGATCAGACAAAGACAACAATTCCCCTGGTTGATTCAGGGGTTTTCGCTCGAGTAATAATATTTGCAATGCAAAACACCCGCGAATGAGAATCTTCTTCAGCCCAGGTCTCGAGGATGTCCGATGTTCTCCACTGCTGCTTCGTCTCTTGTTCAGGATACAGTGTTATACTGTATCTTCCTGGGATCCACAGCAGTATACTGAGTATATATAAGGATATAAAGGATACGACGGAGAAAATTCGTCGGGCGTGAGGATTCCGTTCCTTGAGTCGTATAGGAGTCGGGGTATCCACTCGGAGGGGACGGAGACAGGGGTATACAATCCAGGGTAATAACAAAGCAGTCTTTGTCGTGTGAGAGTGAGATGATAATGCTGGTCTCGAAAGAAGAATCAGTCAGTCAGGGATCGAGGGACAGAAAATGACATCATTCGAGAATATCACGGACAAAGGGAGTAAAAGAAAAAAAGAAGAAAAAGGAAAAGTACACTTTGATATGCGCGGGGATTGAAAATGTTCGAAATGAGTTTCTGGAAAGGAGACTTGTCTCAGGAATGCTGCTCTGTACTTCCTATCCCATGGACGGCATTTGGGAGGCTTTTTATACTATCGATATGCAACTTGACCGTTGCTTTTTGAGCACTCCACTCACACTCTAGACAGTCTAGCCAGCTGGACGAACGAACGAACCCCTCGTTCTGCAGACGTGGCAGTCGGACATGCATCAAATGCATTATGAACAGGCATTCCGGGAATCCCGGACATGCGGACATGATGCTAAATCATCGTCCCCATTCCACAACACCACAATTACCGGATCGTCTCCAGAGATTGGGCTGCAAATATCATGAAACGGAAGCCCGCTGTACGCAGTGTCCCCAAAATGGCCGAGGCAATGGGATCCTGGGTCTTCACAACAGGGGTTACATTCTTTATCCACTATGCTCTTTATCCTCTTTCACCGAATGAATAGAAAGGGGAATATGTCAATGCTCAATGCGGCAGTGCTCAGTATTCTCGACAGTCTAGTCCCGCGCATACATTGTCTCTTACATCTGAAGTGTTTGTCCTCAGGTCGCAGAAGCGAGTCAGGCCGCTTTGCAAAACATCATAAGCAAACTTCAATTGTCGGGAGCCGCGCTAGATTATGGAGTATACTCCTTTTCAGCATCACCATGACAGCATTAGATAGGAAGCAAACGAAGATTTTCCATGATCTTCACCACACTTGTCTTCTTACTCCCTGGGCGACATGCATGTTGATATTATGTCGTATGCAAGGCTATAGCATCACTATGTTCCCTGGGCATCCATCTTCTCAAAATAATATACACAAACAATTCCAATGCAACACCATTACCATATTTTCTTTTGCACGTCTTGTTGCTTTTGACTCA
>Ga0115846_100225_pt1 | contig 30048 bp, 33 predicted proteins | sample InSIn5gowninarea_2_FD_83860 | JGI IMG/M metagenome (GOLD analysis project Ga0115846, IMG submission 83860) | reverse complement strand
CCACCAACCTGCGGCGGCACCTGGCACGGTCGTCGCTAGTGCACTGTTCATTGGTATACTTCCTTTTGTGCCTGGCTTGAGGCCCAACTCTTTTCGTACTAGCTCCAAAACCGAACTACGATGCATTTGCCTCCTTGTCGAGTTCTCTTCCTAGGTCGAAGCCAGCAACACCCAATCCAGCACAGCAGCAGAGGCAAACTTCCACATCAATACCACCGACTGATCCTTTTGCAGCACTAATCTCGTCAGTACCTAGATCAATCACGCCCTTGGGACAACACAACGGGCATCAACCAATACCAAACAGTCTTCCACCAAGCGGCCTCGCCAATACTACTAGCAATTCCACAAACACCAAAACTTCCACTACCGCAGCAGATGACGAATGGGACTTCGTATCAGCTCCTCCTGAGCAAAGCTCCCAACTACCACAAAAGAGCACCCTAACCGTGCACGATAACGGCAAGGTTAAAATCGTTCTTGAGTGTATGCGCCAACCCAACCAATCAATGCAACCCGTGCCAATATTCATTCGCGCTTCATTCACCAACCCGACAACTTCCCCCATCAGCGAACTGCACTTCCAAGTAGCCGTCGAAAAGGCATACTCACTACAACTGAAACCCCAATCAGGAAAACTCCTACCGCCGTATTCAGCAAAGACCATTACCCAAGAACTTCAAATAAGCAACGTGCCCGAGGGTAAAGGAACGGCAGTTAAAATCAGGTTTAAAGTAGCATACTCCCTGAATGGCACGCCGCAGGAAGAGCAAGGGATGGTGACGAGTCTAGGTATTGCATGAAATGAAATGAGACATGATATATGTGACCAATCTTTCATCCCATCATCCACCTGCATCTATTCCCCAGCTTAAAATGGATGTCTTGAATTTTCCCTAATTTATTCTAACCTGACATAATACAACACGACACGATACGGTGCAACGCTTGTTAGAGCACAGCAAAAGGTAGGTAGTGCCGGAGTATTCCCTTACCACCGATGGACTAACCAGAGTTGTAAGTTCTTAGGTCTTTGAGCAGGGCACGATCTTGTTATGATATTATGGTTGACGCAAGGCTGCAAGACCGCATCTTAATTCAAGAAGAAAAACCACGTTGGTCACGTCCAAGGATTGAACAGACGACCAAAATGGCAAAAAGGAAGTTATCTGTCCCTAGCAGTGCGCTCTAGGCCGGACCTACCCCCTTTTAAGGTACTCGATCGAACCTGGTGTGGTATTCCCAGGATCTACCCCTAGCAGTGCGCTCAAGTAGTAGACCAACTCCATTAGTAAGTTGTTACACTTACCAACTGGGCCGCCAGCAAGTTTGTGGGCTCGCTTGGAGAATAATTTTGCGGCTTCAAAATAATAAGGGCTTAGGGTGAGCTAGCAAACGCAGCCTTTCTCCAGTCATTGCAAACAGATATATTGAGTAGTTTGAAGTCTGTATTGTCAAGAACGCGGAAGTCGATTGCGATTGGACCAATGCTTTCGAGGCACGAGGGCCTCCTCGGCCTAGATACTGCACCTGCACAGAAGAGTTGATGTGGTCAACAGGCTTTTCGACGGTTGGCTGATGCGTTGAACACTCAGCTGGTGCTTGCATTCAGGATAATCCACCTCTGAGAGTGCCGGATCGATGCAAAGCAGACTCAGTTTTGTATAACGTCACGCCAGGGTGTGAGGGGATGTTTGATTGATATCAGCGGCCACGGTTCAGTACTCATGCAACGAGCTCCTCGCTACTCAAATACAGACAATTTTGGCAGACAATCTTGAGTGAAACTTACCTCACGCCGAACAGCTATATAGCCCATACACTGTGGGCCCGTGGAAAGCGAGGCTCTGCTCAGAGGTGCTGTTCCCATGCACTCTGTTTGAATGTTGGTCCTTCCTCGTTGTCTTAAGGTTTATCGACCTTCACCACAGGCCAAAATTTGATTCTCCCCCACACTTGACTGCATCAGGACAAGCGTACATCTGGGTCGAGCTGCCCGTTGCAGCGAACCTCGGCCAGCCACGCTTAAAAGATTAAACTGTATTCCGCACCCTGAGCTCTGTTTTGGAGTAGCAACCGTAAATTTGTGAGTAGGATATTTATCCACCACACCAGCACACCACGTCATGTGGATTGGTGTAAAGGGAGCCCCTCCATGTCCTGAGGATAAACAGTTGTGTTGTGGGTGGGTGGACTTTCCATGAATTTAACGATGAACCCCGAATTGGAGGTCGAATGTTGCTGGTAAATACCGACCTGTGCTCGAGCTGAACTTGACTATCTATCTCTCCTGCCCGAACCCATTATCTACACAAGAGACAGGTCCCTTCTACAGCTTGTCTTGTTATTCATCCATCGTTTTGACAAACATGCCTCTCACCGCGCAGCACATATATCCGGCCACGGAGCCGGCTTTCAACCGTCATGCCAGCAGAAGAAGCACAGTCCATAGCACGAGTGGCATGGTCGCATGTAGTCAACCATTAGCAGCCGAGGCTGGTCAACGTATCTTGAAGATGGGAGGAAACGCGGCCGTATGTCCTACGAGTTAGCAATACAACTTTGCTGATTAGAACTAGGATGCTGCAGTTGCGGTCGGTTAGTAGCCGTTATATCAGAGTCGTTAGCGTTGAAAGCTTACCCTGTCCTTAGCTGCCGCGCTCAACATCACCGAGCCTGCCTCGACTGGCATTGGTGGTGACATGTTCTGCCTATACTGGGATGCAAAGACGAAGAAGGTTCATTCGCTCAATGGATCAGGCCGTGCGCCGAAGAACACCACGTTGGAGCAAGTACGAAAAGAGTTGGGCCTCAAGCCAGGCACAAAAGGAAGTATACCAATGAACAGTGCACTAGCGACGACCGTGCCAGGCGCCGCCGCAGGTTGGTGGGATACTGTTGAGAAGTTCGGCAGCGGGAAATTGACCATGGAACAAATCTTGATGCCTGCCATCGAACTCGGCGAGAACGGCTTTCCTGTTTCAGAGCTAAGTGCCTCATTCGTCAGTTCTGTCATCTAAAGCATTCCGAGAATATTGCTGATAATGACCAGTGGAAAATTGGTGAGAAACTGATCCGAAATGCCTCTCCAAACTTTCGAGAAACGCTCCGACGAGACCCCAAGGCCGAGAGCTTTGTTCGGGCTCCACGCGCGGGTGAAATTATGCAGAATCCCACACTGGCCAAAACCTTCCGGACTCTTGCAACCGAGGGCAAGCAAGGTTTTTACGATGGTCGCATCGGCAATGCTATAGTTGATGTGGTCAAGCTGACTGGCGGCTTCATGGAGCTGGATGACTTGAAAAACCATCTCGAAATCGGCACAGTGGAGACAGAGCCTATATCATTGCAGTTCACAGGCCAGAACATTTCTGCAAAAAGGATAACCGAAAGTGATGGCAGTTCGAGCGGTCACTCAGTTGAGCTCTGGGAACATCCTCCGAATGGTCAGGGGATTGTCGCGCTTATGGCGCTTGGCATCATCGAGGAGCTGGAAAAGAACCGAAAGATCAGGACCTTTTCTCAGGAGGACCACAATTCAGCGGATTATCTCCATGCAGTCATTGAATCTCTGAGAATTGCATTTGCCGATGCGAACTGGTGGGTGACTGATCCTGACCATAGCCCGGTGAAGCCAGCAGAGATGTTGTCGAGGCCGTACCTTGCCGAGCGGGCCAAGCTTTTCGATGCATCCAAGGTTGGGCGTCCTCGAAATGGACAGCCCGGGCCGAGCCCAGCCCAGAACCATAGTGACACCGTTTACTTCTGTGTTACGGACAAGGATGGCAATGGTATCAGTTTCATCAACTCTGTATACTCTGGATTCGGTACGGGCATTGTTCCCGAAGGTTGTGGCTTCACTCTGCAAAATCGTGGTGCAAATTTTGAACTGGGTCCTGAAGACCACCCCAATGTCTACAAGGGCGGCAAGCGACCATATCATACTATCATCCCTGGCTTGCTGACACATGGGGATGGCGACAAGCGCGAACTTCACAGTGTGTATGGTGTGATGGGTGGTTTTATGCAACCACAAGGTCATGTGCAGGTGCTCCTCAACATGGAGGTCTTCGGCATGAGCCCTCAGGAAGCGCTAGACGCACCTAGGATCTGTATAGGCGCAGGCATGCCCGGCGAAGGTGAGGAAGATAGCGAAGATGCTGACGCGACAGTCTACGTTGAGGAGGGCATTGATGATGCAGTGGTCAAGGGGCTACGGCAGATGGGCCACAAAGTCCAACAACTGACTGGCTTTGAGCGCCGCATGTTCGGCCGGGGCCAGATTATCCGAAGACATGTCGATGATCTAACGGGGCAGGTTGTGTACAGTGCAGGTAGTGACTTGCGCGGCGATGGATTCGCTCTACCAGCATAGATCTCGTCGTCGCACTCTGCTGACTTAGGCACGTGAAATGCAATGGTGAAGCTTTAACTTATGTTCATGGTCTCTGTGTAGAGTCCCGTCACCGATAAATTGGTAGAGTACTACATATGTACCTAGGGTTGCACTTGTACTGTAGACTCAATGTCGCATGCTCAGGTTGTGGTATCGAGATAAGACGTTATTGATTTTCCTAATGCGGCTAGAATCGGCGGACCTTGCTTTTTCGTGGCGCAGCTTGATTTCCTTCCTCTGCGAATTACCCTGAGCAACCAAGCTTTGTGGATGGAGTTAAGCATTCCAAGGTTGACACTAGGTACCCCGCTTTGTGGGTGGAATTCAAGTTATTCGTTCTTCCGCATTACTGAAGATAAGCAAGTGAAGGTGCAACCACGACGAGTCCTCTAGCCCTGGCAAGATATTCGTCAAACATGCTGGACTGTGGATTCATGCAGGTCCTGGTGGACATCAGCATCGTCTGTGCCGTCATCAGTCAATTCACAAGCAGGAAAATGAGGTTGCCAAAGATAAACGAAGGAGCTACAAAGCCCGTTGTGTTCCCTCAAGCTTTGTCTGAGGTCAAATCCGTGCTTGGGTCTAGGAATTTGCTCGAAACTTCCTTTATTGCCAATTCCTCAGCATGAGGTTCTTCGATGTACTCTGCGTTGGGCTACTCGCTTCAATAGCAACAGCCAGATCTGCTCAGCATGTTGGCAAGAGGCTACCAGAGCTTCAGCCTAAGAAGCCACAATCGCCGCACAAGAGGGCTGGTGATTTCCCTCGAAGACAGACATCTCCATACTTGACCAATGCTACTGCTTGTAAGTTTGATCAGTCATGCTGTCGGTCTCCAGCTAATAGCGGCAGCGTATGTGGTCAATGGAACCAGTCTTCCATATGTCGACTTTGATATTGGAGAGTCCTATGCTGGTCTGATGGATATCTCAAACAACACGGACGATGGCCAGCTGTACTTCTGGTTCTTTCCCTCTACTAACCCGGCAGCCGAGAAAGAGATCCTGATCTGGTTGAATGGAGGTCCCGGTTGTAGCTCGTTGGAAGGATTCTTCCAGGAGAACGGACCAGTCATCTGGCAATACGGTACATACGCGCCAGTGCAAAATCCGTGGACGTGGGTCAATCTGACGAATATGGTCTGGGTGGGTGAATTGAAATTGCAAGAATCGCAACACGCACTGACTTTCAGTACAGGTTGAACAACCAATTGGGACAGGTTTCACTCAGGGTAACGTAACGGCAACAAGCGAAGAGGACATCATGGCTCAATTTCTCGGCTTCTGGAAGAACTTCATTAACACATTCGCTATGCAAGGCTATACTGTCTACATTGCTGGAGAGTCATATGCAGGCGCTTATGTGCCCTACCTCGCCGATGCCATGCTCAATCAGAACGACACAACTTATTACAATCTCAGCTCGATTTTGGTCTATGACGGTGTGTACAGTTACGACTCAATCGGCGACAATATCCCAACTGCCGCCTTTGTCGACTTTTGGGGACCTCTACTTGATCTCAACACAACGTTCGTCGAGTCTCTGCACAACATCTCAGATGCTTGTGGTTATACGTCGTTTCTTGAGCAAGGTCTTGTCTTTCCTCCGAAAGGACCTCTTCCAACTCCGCCATATCCTAATGACGACAACATGACTTGCAATACGTGGAATATGGTCTACAATGCTGCGATGCTAGTTAACCCCTGCTTCGACATTTATCAAGGTAAGCACTGTTAGGCTGCTCATTGGTGATTTCTAATTTGTGTATAGTGGCCACAACTTGCCCCCTGCTGTGGGATGTTCTTGGCTTCCCAGGCTCGTTCGGCTATCTACCCGACGGCGCTTTTGTTTACTTCAACCTGACCGAAGTACAACAAGCCATAAATGCACCGATTCAAGAGTGGGATGAATGCTCCAGCATTGATGTGTTTGTCAACGGCACAGATACATCCCCACCTTCCGCACTTTCAGTTCTTCCGGGCGTCATCGAGCGAGCAGACCGAGTGGTCCTAGGTCATGGACTGCTGGACTTCATCCTGCAGTATAATGGTACCCTGCTCGCCATTCAAAACATGACCTGGAATGGTATGCAAGGCTTCCAGCAAGGTCCGAGCACATTCGACAACTTCTACGTGCCATACCATGAAGACTACCAGCAAGGTACTCTTGCAGGTGCTGGTGTAATGGGTCAGTATCACACCGAACGAGGTTTAACACTTGTCACTGTCGATCTGAGTGGTCATATGATCCCCCAATATGCACCAAGCGCTTCGTACAGACACATTGAATTCCTGCTTGGGAGGATACCTGATCTAGGGAGTCAAACGCCGTTCACAACCATGCAGGGCACCATTTATAGATAGGTGTAGACACAGTTGATCAATGACGGTGTAATGCGGGACAGCTGTTCTTTTGTACTCCGCAATCCAGCTGTTCTCCTGACTGTTTGTCGGCGACTTTTGATTGCAACGTACATTTAGTCCCACTTTCTATGTAATCGTGAAGCATTGTGTCTGCACTATATATCCAGTAGATTCGGCAGATGTCTACTGTACTCGTATCGTACACGAATGGTAGACTTGTGGTACTCAAAATGTGGTTTCCTCTCCACATTCTCTCTCTCTTATGCGGGGCCAAGTATCCGGAATTCAATCCGGATGTGTTATTAGATAATCACGACTCGGCACTTGTTCAATGACCTTGCTGCGTGGCTCAAAGACCGTTTAACTATACTACAAGCAACTGCCATTGTCGCGTCGCGGCTCACAATCATTCTGATCCTCTTCTGTCACAAACCACCACGAAGAAAAAATATTTGATCAAGCTCGGCAACAAGTGAACACAGCACCACGTCATCAGCAAAAGACCACAGAACAACGGACTGCCACCCTCCACAAATCGGACTGTCGAGTTTGTCGCTGTCAGTTGAGTTTACGACCCCTTTCGCGTTTCTCTATCAATCATGGCTGCTCCGCCAACGGACTCCTTCACAGCATTTCAAACCAACCTTACACAAGTAAAAGCACAATCATCTACAACAAATGGCAACACTGTAAGTCGTGGCCCATCGCCGAACAGAGGTGCATCGGTCCCGGATAACGAGGCTATTGGCTCGGAGTCGACAACACAGCAGAAATGGCTTGCAGAGAATGGCATTGACAAGTCGAGATGGGTGAGGCTGAAGAAGCTAAGTCATATGAGGTATCAGCATGAGGATCTGAATGTCATTACTACATTTTTGAAAGGCAAGTCTCTTTCCCTTGGCGCTCAATTGTGATTCAGAGTGGCTATGATGGGAGGTAGATCAAGGATTGAATATGCGGAGCCTGAAGTGTCGAATTGATAAGACTGCAACTAACATGATGTACAGACTTTGGTGCAAGAGTTGTTAAAAAGACAGACACTGAACGCTGGTATGCTGGGTATGGTCCCGACCAATATGTATACTATGCACGGCAAGGACCCAAGAAATTCCTTGGTGGTGCTTTCGAGGTGGACAGTCGCGAAGATCTGGAGAAGTACGTACTGCTGTGCCTGCCACATCCATCCATGCATGCTTACTCCTACTACCAGACTCGTAAGAGACCACGCCGATGCGCTACAAACAAAAGGCATCGAAGAAATGACCTCCGCCCCTGGCGGCGGCAGTATCGTAACAATCCTCGACCCCGAAGGTTTCCCACTAAACTTCATTCACGGCCAATCACCCCGCGAACCACAACAAATGCCCGCGAAAATAGTCGTAAACGACGAGTCCGACAAACCTCGCCGCCGACAATTTCAACGCTTCACCCCCGGCCCCGCCGCCATCCATAAACTAGGCCACTTCGGCCTCGTGTCCGGCAACTTCGACATGCTGAAGGAATGGTACACGCAGCATTTCAACATCGTCCCCTCAGACATGCTATACATCAACCTCCCCAACGGTCAGCGCAAAGAAGTCGCACTATTCGCCCATCTAGACAGAGGCCAAGATCTAGTCGACCACCACACCGTTTTCCTCTCCACGCTAACGCCCGACTCAACGATCCCAGAACCACACGTCCACCACTGCTCGTTCGAAGTACACGACTACGACACGCAAGCGCTAGGGCATCAGTGGTTGGCAGAAAAGGGGTATCAGAATGTATGGGGTGTGGGGAGACATATTCTTGGAAGTCAGATTTTCGATTATTGGTGGGATACGTCGAGGTTTATGGTTGAGCATTATGCGGATGGGGATTTGGTGAATGAGGATACTGCGGTTGGGTATGGGCCGGCTGGACATGAGGGGTTGGCTGTTTGGGGGCCGGATGTGCCGGAGGAGTTTTTGCATTGAATGGAGAGGGAATGTCAGGTGTGAGTTGGACGGCGATCAGGAGCGGGGGGTAGGAGCAGTCTAGGAGATGAGATCTCGAATATTATCCGAGTCTTGTTATGATTTCTGCTACACTTCGGAAACTAAAATCACATTTGCTTCGCTTAATTCTGCTTCCACTTCCTGCTTTTACTGTTTGTTCCAGTCTACGTGCGTGCTAAACGAGACTTTTACTCTGATGACGTGTCGAAGTCTTTCTCCATCAATGATACTGATGGAATTTGCATGACTCGCTAATTTTTGGACCGAGTGTCAGTGGTTCAGCGCTAAGTAAAATGCTAACCTTGAATTGAGTGTACAGTAGTGCATTCGAAAACACGGAAAGTTCGTATCGTAGACAAAAGGCCAATGCCTACTCGCCTGCCTCCTTCTGTATCTCCTATCCATACTTACTCTTCCAAATCCCTACCCACAATCATCAAGCCCGCCCAACTCACATTCATGTTACATCATTAAACACTAGAATCTGTGCTTCTATAATGAGACGGATGAGTGAACACATACCTCAACCTCAACCTCAACCTCAGTCCTCCTGTACATCCTGCTTTTGTACGAATCGCTGTTAACCTTTACCTCAATGGCATTTATTGCTCAGACGAGGTTGGAAACACTATGAGATGATTGTTGGATTGGTGGGTTGGGTGAAGAGGTTGTGTAAATGGCTAGAGTAGACTGTTTCGTGGTTTGGAGGTATGGGAGTGGATGGGGATGGTGATGCTGTCCATGAAAGATTATCCAGAGTAGAGTATAGTAGTCAGTCTAGATACTCTGACTCTAATCCGTACACGTGATGCTATGTCTCCATGAAATCGCGTAGTTAGACTAAAGGACTGATTTTCGATGTCTTGAACGTGAAGAGTTGGCTGTGGTTATTCTGACCCTGGAGCACCTCAATGCTGAAGGGATTAGTAACTTCGCTATCAAGATCAGGCGTGGCAAATTGTCAGCGAGCGTCAGTGCTGGACATAACAAAACATTGCGGTGGTCTTGCTGTCGCAAATGGGATCAAGAATCTTTCCGAAAAAGCCGTACGTTGTTTAATGTCGATGCTGAGACAGGTTTGTGCAACCATTGAATCGAGCAGACCAAGACAAAGTGCTGAGATGGAGTAGTCCTCGCTCTCCATACTTGAAATTAGCAGAGTCGTTGTGTTCTTAAGCCTCGAAGTCGGACACAGATCCTGTGCGATGTCGTGATTGATGCAAGACTGCAAAATTGAAAATTCAAACTTGGATGGGAAGAATCACTTGTCACATCCAAGGATCAAACAGACGACTAATTTGGCAAAAAGGAAATTACCCGTCCATCGCAATGCGCATAGGTCCAGATCAAATCCTTTAGGGTACTCGAAGGAACCTGGTGTGGTCTTCCCAACTTACTCCCTGCAATGCGCATCGATAGAGTAAGTACATTGGCAAGCTGTTACACTTACCAACTGGGTCACCAGCAAGTTTGCGGCTCGCTTCGAGAGTAAATTTGCGGCTTCGTAAATTATAAGGGTTTGACCTGCTAACAAACGAAGGCTTGCACCGGCCTGGAAATGCAAACGGATCTCGATAACCGATGAGCTGTGAATGGCACCATCACAAAAGTGAAGGTCGACGTGCGGGCTGTCTCTAGCCTTGGGCGTGCTGCTACTATATGGCTCTCTATCATCGATAGGGAGTGATGCTGTGCGCCATTCGGATTTAAGGACGCTTGATATCCTTCCTTCGTAAAGTAGGTTCGAGGCATTCTGCAGCCTGGTTGATCGAACTGGCCTGCCATGTAGTATACTTGCACTCATCAACTCTGCGCGACAAAGTGCAGACTCTTGCTCGTTTCTGTGACCTGCTTCACCTCCACCAATCTTGTAATTTGGCCAAGCTACCACAATCACGAATCCGTCCCTTCACCAGTAACCTCCCAAAGCTATAGATTTCTTTTCTTTCATACGTTGCACCACCACTACTGGTACTTCTTCTTCTACCTTGCGTGTTTGGCAGTCTTTCAGCATATTACCTCTCCAAGCGAGTGTCCAAACATACTCTCGGATAACTCCTCGATCACTTACACAATGACATCTCCCTACAGCTCCGACCAAGAACTATTGAGCCAGTTTGCAAAGAAATCTAGCTGGCGTGATGATGTAGGTGTGAAGCTCGTCGTATAAATTATCCTCGAAGGATCAGAGGACACACACACAATCGACCTTCTCTGGACCAAGATTCAGAGCAAAGAACCTAAAGCCAGAGTGAAAACCTATGATGGTAAAGAGCTGTGTCTTCCCAAATCCCTCGTACAAGAAACTCGGGAGCGAGGCAAACGTCGCACTGTACGATTCACACAAACTACCTTCAGCAACGATAAGGCATACGAGATTTGGTATCGAAGGAATATAACACTCGGTCACGCAGAACAACTCAAGATTGAAGTACATCTGCGGTCCGAGAAATTCGCCCTGAAGTAACAAGAGATCAAAGATATGGGGTCGTACGACTTGTGGAATGACAAACCGGAAGTATTCAAGCCTGAATTCGCGCGTGGGATGGCACTTTCTGCTATCGATGACCCTAAGAATGAGGGGAGAGGCCTTAAATGGTCGAAAGAGTGCGAAGACACGTCTTAATGGTTTCCTGCCCGTAGGGCAAAGTCAAAACAAAAGGGAGAGGAGAAGAAGAGCAAGATGAGCGCAGAGGAGATGGAGGAGAGAGAAGAGGGCAGAGGAAAGCGGGCAAAGACGATTGAGAGTGAGGACAGTGACAGCTTGTTCGGAAATAGTGAGGAGGATGAAAAAGATGGAGAAGATGAAGAAGAAGCTTTGCTTCAAAGAGAGATGGAAGAAGCTCTTCGCGTTCATAATGCTCAGGAAGGACAGCTTACGCGTGGTAGGGAGGAGGATATGAAGGAGGAGGGGGAATTAATAAGTAAGACTAATGGTGAAGTTTATGCGAACGACCTCGAAATTGTTAGCGAAGAAGAGTGAAGAATTGCGAGGCAACGAGTACTGCTGAAGTGGATGAGAATAGCGAGATAAATGAAGGTAGGAGAAGCAGAAGCAGTTACTGTAGCTTTTAGCTTTCTCTCCAGACTTTCTATGTCTCCAATGCACTATACCAATCCAAGATTAGTGGATTTGAATACTCTTCCTACTTCAACATACGGACATCATGTACTACCTACGTATGTCCTCGCACTGTACATGATCGACATCATGTAAATTCCACCAGACAAATGTATGTAGTGAAGGCATCACTATAAAGACCAATCAGCATATCTACTACGACGCGTCACTGACCCGCAGTCCGAGCCGTTCTCAGGCAGCCCTGGAACCTCGCGCTCTGACTGGTTCTAGCCACCCCGTACCATGAAACTACTACGTCTTCGGCGAAGGGAAGATGAGCTTCACAATCATTAGACATGCGATATCTTGAGAAGGAACAGCAAGGGTACGACATATCAATAGTCCTGTTTTTCGCAAACACGGTCACCATTTATACCAGCTGGCGTCTCGAATTTCATATCGCTGAACCACCTCGTAACCCAGACACAATTTGATTTCAACATTGATCAATCCTGTTGCTGGACTTGCCATCATAATGCGTATCACTACTTCCATCATTGAACTTCTGGCGTTCATTCTCACCCTATCTTGCGGCAGTGCTGAACTAAGCAAGAAGGGCAAGTCTCACCATCTACATGTGTCTCAGTCCCTACCTCGCGATGCCTTCGCTAACCCTTGACTATAGGATCTAAGCTTGAGCAGCCTATTCCAGTCGAGACACAAACCTTGCCAGCTCAGTATTTTCCAGAACTTGACTCACAGCGATTGAAAGTCAATTATGGCGCCAACACGGTCCCCCCTATGCACGAAGACAATGGCATGCTCGGTGTTCAAGCTCACGTTCCACTACCATGTTCAGATTGTGTGATAACTTGGATGCAAGCTGGTCTAGAGTACGCAGATGGCAGCCGTGCAGATGCCGCCACCGGAATGTGGCTACACCACACTGTCTTCTCAACCCTTACCAAGCCAAACGGCCTCTGTCCTGGCCAGCGACAAGGTGACTGGTTTTTCGCCAGTGGCAACGAGCGTACACCTGTCGATCTATGCGAGAGCGGGTAAGCAACCACTATCCCTGGATTCACTCACCAAGCTCTCCTAACAAATTCAGCCACACCAAACAGGGCTACTACTTCGCGCACGACGACGTCCTGATCATGTCCGCCGAACTGATGAACATGCTCGACCATTCCCAAGCTGTCTCCCTAACAGTAACCTGGGAATCCATTCCGTCACCGCCCAACCCCGACTCCGACCACGCCTTCACATACCTAACACCCTACTGGCTCGACATCGGCGGCTGCGCCGACTCCGAAAAACCCGCCAAATGCCACAGCGACTTCCACTATTCCATGTCTCCCAAACCTGCGACGATCCCCGGACAAATAAAATGGGTCGGCGGCCATCTCCACGACGGCGGCACCCATATCGATGTCTCACGAAACGGCGACATAATCTGCTCCATGGAAGCGGGCTACGACACCTACGGCTCCGAAGATCAGCAAAAACAACACATCTCATCCATCTCACACCGCACGAACATCGGCCCCATCGAACCAGGCGATAAATGGTCTCTAACAGCGCACTACGACACCACGCTTCACGAACCAATGGCCACGTACGACGGCGACCTCGAGCCAATCATGGGCATCGCGATAGTCTATGTCGCGGAGAATAACTCCAAAGTTGACTTTCCCGACTCCCCTCCTTACCGTCCCAGACACACTGCCATAACGGTCTGCATCGGCATCACAGCTGTCGTGGCGATAGCAGTCATCGGCCACTTGTGGCTTAAGCGACGTGGAGAAACGTATACGGACTATATCTACATTCCTAGCAATATCCGCAGGAGCAGATGGATTCAGCTAGGACGCTCGAACCACAAGGGCTGGTTCGGCGGAGCAGCGGACGACACGGCATTGATGGCTGAGGAGGAGGGGCCGGCGTACAGAGATGATGAATAGCGAACCTCGAATAATAGTGGTTGGTAAGGCGTATGTATAAAGTGATATGACATATTGATATGTAAAACACACAGATGTGAAGTAATTGATTAGTATAGGTAGGCTTACATAGTGTTCCGGCGTTGAAGTAAACACCTCACGTGAGTGTGGGAATTGGTAAGGAAGTCCATGGTCAGGAACAAAGTCCCCCATTTTTGGTGAAAGAAGAACGAATTGGTGGTTCATCACAGCATGAGATACCATGAAATAGGTGCTGCTGTTCTTCTCGGCGCAAAGAGTGAGTCGGGATTTACTGACGTGGCAAGAAGAGTTCATGCCCGTGACTTCCTTCATAGCGCTGTTCATAAGAGTGGTTACGGAAGGGGATTTTGTAGCTGTTAGTACTAGTAAATCATTACTCAGTATCAAGTTGATATATACAATAATAGAACATCATATAGGAGTTAGAATTCGTCTTAGTGCTCGTAACTAGCTAGTCATTGGCAAGTTTCATGTATCGTAAAACAAGTATGCAGCTAAGTACGTATGTCATCATTCGCTTCCTTATCAATGCCATGCTGATTCCACCATATATATATAGTATGTTTCCGGCTTGGACTCCCACAAGGTACTCGCGGCACTCGAGATGCCATATAGGCCATCTGTGAACTTAGTCGTGGTCAATTCTCCCATCAGCTCCCGTATTAATCCCTTTCAGCAACCACGAGCACAAGCCGCGAGCCCACGCAGGCCTGTCCGTTGTTACCCATAATGATGCTTGACTGCATACTAAGTCGTCCCTTAGGCTTTATTGAATGGAGCAGTGCCAGAGCCATCTGTATGGTCTTGTATTCGTAGATCCAGCTCATGATTTTGGTTTGTCGAGTTTGTGGAAGCCGTCAATGTATCAGACAACTCTCCAGTCTCTATCTGATCTTGCCTGCTATGAGCGTAGCGATGACTATTGCATTCAGTCGTCCTTACTTCATAGTCCTAGAGAATGGCAGGTTCATTGTAACTTGTGCCAGGAACGATGTAGACAGCTCATTTGTACGTTTCTTGCTGTCGGCACGTTTCGTCGCGAATCCTGGTGCAGATAACATATTCAACTGTTCTCAGATATCTAGAGTTCACTCTTGCCATCATGACATTTCATATCTTTGGGGTCGGCCAGTTTCAAGTCGAGGACCTGGAATATTGTACTTCTCAAACCTTCTTCGTTGGCTTAAGCGGCTTGGAAATAGGACTTTGTGGCCGTGCAGCAATCTCACCTTCAGGCCAAGTCCATCGTGGTATACTGAAGGTTGGAAACATCAATATGCTGCTCGAGGAGGTTTCTGTGCTTGTAGTACTCAGACCACTGTAAGATCGAAGTCGCTGTTGCTGTGATTGAGGATCGACGGAAGCATTCCAGCTTGCTGATGGCACAGTCGGTTGGTTTGGCTTTAGTTCCTCGCATAAGCCAATATAGATGCTATCCATAGCGCCATGGAAGCGTGAAGGACGGCTGGTAAAAAATTTGCCCAATAGTGAGAAATATGATGATGTCTCAGGAGATTTGGAATCAGTGGTTTTTGAATAGGTTGCCATGTTGCTGACCTGTTGAACAAGGACGTCAGTCATGCCGTTGTTTCGAGTTTGAACTGTCGTGGAGTATTCCGGTGTGGAAAGTCTTCCTGTGAGTACAAAAAATTGGTATATCATAGACTGTCCTATATACATATCAGCAAGCCCATAAAGTTCCGCACTTCGCAAATTGACGCAATATATCGCATGCTTCAGGTGCTAGGAAGTAGCCGAAACGTGGTGTGAGGTATCAAACTAGTGGAGTTGTGGGGGGCATCGGGTATTGTATAAGGCTTAGACCTTCAGTCTTTCACGAAAAGATTCCGGAAAGCCAATTCCTAGACGTATGACTGTTATGCATTACCACGCTTGTTGTGTACGAAGGAACATGAATTCGAAGTCTCCCGAGAGCGATGATGGCTAGGCACCTTGATCCAATAAGATTAACAACTCTATCATGAGGGTGGGTGCAGATGGAATGTGAATTGAAACATTGCAACTGCCAGTGGTCAAAACTGATACTCTGCGAAACACTGCGGTAAGAAGAAGACACAACCAGTTGTCGGACAGAGAGGACGTCTGTTACTTCAAGACCCGGTCATGAGATGGTCACCTCATTCAATTGGTTTGTACGATAATTATGATACTGAGCGTCAAATATTGTTACTCCGTACATGAAGCGGAATGAACAATTTGGTGAAGCACGAGACTCAAATCGGCTGCTTCCGGAGTTTGAATGAGGAAAGTATGGCGACGCCCGACAATTCCGCTCTTTGATTGAGACGCGTCAAAACGCGACCTGAACAGACGTGAAAACAGACAACAACAAACACATACGGGGTACTCCCCAGATAATCCACATCACATTTAACGTTCAACAGCAAAATCGGCCTTCGAGGCACCCACCCTGAGACAACTTCGTAGCGCCCAGCCCAGCCGTTAATGCAATCCAGCTAGTACACGATTTCTTAGCCATGCCGAAGCACATGTAAACAAATGTTCTTGCCCGACGCCGGACCACTTCGAGAAAACGAATATACACTGAAATGTCCAATCCTCTGCTGAAAAACTTTGTAATCGGAGCTTCTGTCGGTGTGACAGTGACTGTCGCAGCGACTGCAATCTCATCATGGATTCTGCCCTCAAAGAAATTCAACCAAACCCACACCCCATCCCGTCAGACCACCATCGAAAGATCGAACTCCAATCCCACGCAGACTTAACTTACTTACAACAAAACCTCGCAAAAGCTGCTCGAGAAAAGCTCGATCTACATTTCCCTCCAATTCACAGCACAACAAAATCTGCTGCTGCTCCAGCAACAATAATCTCCCTCGACGGTACTTCATCCCATCCACCAGCAGAACAACCCAACCACACCAACCCAGAAAGCAACACAACAACCACGGACGAAGACGAAGACCCTCTCCGCACCCGCGTCCGCCATCTAATAGACCAATTCCTCCAAAAGACCCACACCGCCGCTCAGCCCAGCATATCCGTAAACGGCATCGACGCCTCCTCCCTCACCTCTTCCTCTCCTCTCCCAACCTGCTCAGACCCAACACCCACCACAAACCCAGACCCCACCAACTCCGACTCCCACACCCCAACCCACGAAATAGAAGGAATCCACTACACCCACACCCCCTTCGACCCTTCCCTCCAAAAAACCCTAAGCACCCTCCACGCCACCCTCGAATCCTTAACAGCGCAAGTCTCAAAACTGCGCCGCGAAGCCCCTCAACGCTCCGCAAAACACTACACAACAAACCTCACAGCCGCAATAGCAGGCGACGAACATAATTGGCTCGCCGAACAAACACGTCTGCAACATGAGGTTCATATGGGCTTAAACCTGGTGCACATGCGACATGGCTGGAACGAGGATGTGAAGGAGATGTATGATCGGGGTACTAGCCAGCTTGCTGTTCTTAGTGGAGCAGGCAATAGAGACAAAGTCGAGACGGGCGATGAGATGCAAGGCATGATCAGCCTAACGGAAACAGTAGGTCGCGTACAAAGGGCGCGAAACGTCGCTGCGGAATTTGAATGACATTCTCACACCACACAACGCAAGAACAACTGGTTTGATTTCGAGTTGCAAATATCTTATCTATCTTACTGTCGATGCTGCTGAGGAGCGGACCTTGAAACGGGGAATGTGGTACACTGCACAGCAAGCTCCAGCTCCTTGTTCTGCTTGGATCTACAGTACTACTGTATAGCATTGCGCCTGTTCTCGAAGTATGAGACTCAACGACCCAGTCTCCATGTCTGAAATCTGACGCGGGAGTCCACTGCATGAAGTTTCTAGGCTTGGTACCGTGTGGCGTGGTATGGTATGGTATGGTCATGCACGATTCATCATTGGAGGCGGCGAAGGCATGAGGCTGTGTATGTTGATCGGATGGACAAAATCGTTCGGACGCAGTGGATTAGATATGTATTCGATACAAGGGTCCAGATGAGTGTTTACATCTCAGCTTAGCTCAGCTCCCCGTTTCACATCATGACACAGGACAAGAAATGTTATATTTTTCGAAAGTAAAATTCTGGGTCTTGGAAAACAGTGTAAAGTAGTGCTAGCTGCGTAGCTGCCACTGTTGCCATTCCTGTTGCTATTGCTATAGACAGTGTGAGAATCCCGTTGCGGTTCCTGCCTACTCAAGGCGTGCATAGCGATAGAGCCCTACACAAGAGCTTATGAGTACCTATGGTGGCGTCTGATCAAGCCACTATATTTCTCCATTGCCAGCAGTGAAGTCACTTCGGGTCTCGGGTCGCTGCCTGTACAGACACCACATAGCCTTACGCCGCTTCGCTGTTCGAGCACGGTTCCCGTTTGCCTAACTCATTCAATGCGTTCTTCTAACAAGCTTTTATGAAAACCAGTAACGTCCCGGTTTCGTCCTCTCTCAGTCATCAACCTTGTCGCTCAGGCGTCTTCGTAATTTTCCTATGAATTTCTTCTTCTCCTTCTCCTTCGGCGTTCCACCACAACAACTACTAGCATTCTATGCATGAGCTGGAGTGTCGTATCGACCCGCACCTATCGGCTGTTGTTGTTGTGTCGCGGCGCCAGATTGTACTTGTGCCGCAGCCTGTTGGTTGGCATCACTGACTGGCTCTCGCGACCATTTCGGGGGTCGGACCCAAGTCTTATCTTGCCAGGGTCCTTCATCACTGTATTCACATCCACCTGGACATGCACACGTCCCGCCGAAGACTTTGGGCAAGTTTTCTTTTGGAACTTGCTTCACCAGTTCGCTCTGGAATCCACTTCCCAACACGTGGATTTTGCTTACTGTTACTGGGTCCAAGAATCCCTTTACCACGGAGAATACACTGCTGAAACCCCATGGCGCGTTGATGATGTATAGTTTGCCTAGACGTTCGGGATAATGGTCTTGAGAAATGGCGGAGGCTTGTTTGAGGTAGCCGTACACGGAGGGGATTTTAGTAACACCAACACCTTTCATGTCCATGATTGTGCAGCACGTCTCGAGTAGTTTGCCGGCCTTTCGGGAGCAGGCGGGAAGACGGGGGTCAGCGACTCTTTCGTACTCGACGACAAGGTTCTGCAGCATGCGATCGGAAGTGGTGATCTTGTACAGTGCGTTGAGGTCAATGTTGCCGTATTGTTCAATGTAGACTGGTCGGCCCTCCTACGTCGTATGTTAGCACTGAGTTTATGTGAAAACCTCAAAGATGGTGTGCAGAGCAATTTCGCAACTCATGGTAGACGGGGCTGCACGTACCCTATCTGTCTTGTGGTAGTATTGTGGATAGTACTTGAACACTTCCGGCTTCTCCTTGTACACGAAATTTCGAACCAGTTCATCCGTACCGAATTCCTTTCGCCATTTCTCGTTCGCGGTGAACCTGCTTACAGTCAGCGATTTCCCCTGATTATAATTACTATCATTTGGTCATACATATCAAAGCTCAACTTGACATCGAACTTCCGCGCTCGTAGAAATCGAAGAAGTGTCAGGGTATCAAGTCTGTCCTTGTAGCCAGCCTGCTCAAGCATGGCTCGCAATTGATGGACTTGCGCATCCTGCTCTTTCGTAGTATGGCCAGGATGACCGGATTGGGTTTCAGGAGCGGTAGTCGGGTAGTCGTAGTCATCGTATTTGGGATCGAGGTCCATATGAGGATTCGCTCGGGCCGATTCCTTGGACGGTCGAGCAGACATGATGGGGAATTCGCGTGCACAGACGGGGATCCAATATACGAGAGGAGGGATTTTCTTCAACGATTAGGCGTTGGAATGTATATGTGAAGACAGGTGAGTACGTTTAAATATGTTTTGGGTGCGAGCACATATAGGCACAACCAACAACAAAAGTATGGTGGGGTTCTGTTGTTGACGGGGAATAAGGGTTCAACCACTGCATCTGACCAAAACTGCCACATGCACATGAAGTCATGGCCGTGGCATTTCTTGGCATTCTGCAGGGCTATTCTGCACAACCAGGACACTCCCAAGACCCTCATCTGCTACACCAAATACAATTGTAGCCTGAGAACGTTCGTCAAGTCATATTCATCTGAAAATTCTCGAATTAGATAATACATCTATGAAACGTTGGTCCCTGGATATAGTATGGTCGTTCTAGTAGTACAATGGGTATCCATCCTAAATCATCTGACTCGTTCAAAAAAAATGCCTCCTGTTATATGGTGTGTTGGGCTATCAATATAGCCCTCCCAAATGGTGTCTCCTCCCGTGCAGGTCTGAACCACGAATTCTGACATGTACGGAGTGTCCAGCCATGCTGTCATCATCGTGTCGAACGTGAGGCTGAGATACTGCGTTATGGACGCCAAGAAAATAAGATTTGGGCTGGCCAGGCGTTTCCAATGTCATGTCGACCTATAGCCAACACTCCATGAGATTGAGCGCACAACTCTAGGCTCGAAAGACCGTGACTGTGCTACTCATTTCTTCCTCGCAAACCGCTTGTTGAGAAGGGCAAGGACCTTTGGCACGTCAAACTGGACGTATTCGAGCTCAAGCTCATCCTGTCCGTCTTTCTGCATCTCGAGCAGATCGTCAAGCTTTAAGTCAAGTTCCAGTAGTCCACGAGCACGACCTGGGCAGGAGGTTAGCATCTGTTATTGGAAGCAGAAGAACAAGTATCATACCTTTATAGTGAAGACTGATAACAAACGTGCCTGCCGTAGGGCTCTTGAACATGAAATAAATGTTACCACGTCTGTTCTCCGGGACATTACTCCTCTTGATGACACCGTCCTTCTCTAGCTGAGCATGCGAAAATTTGTAGGGTCCGAGTTCTCGTTGTCTACTGACAGCATTTGATGGTCTTCGAACTCCTTCAGCTTGGCTTCTGACATTGTGTAAGTAGTTCTTGTATGTATCGAGTTGTGAAAGCAGGTAGGCGTTGTGATCTCGGATAGTCTTGTAGACGTCCTCAAGCTTCTCCGTCTCCTCTAGCACTTTGTCTTTCAGCGAACCGAGGTGAGCCAGTTCTTGCTCGATCTCCTCCCGCAGTACCGCATAATCGTCGGACCGTTCAACCACACACATATCCGAGAGTGTACTCAGCAGCTCGACACATCGAATGCCTTTTCTGACCATGATAGGATCGTTTCGAAGAGTCCCAGCAGCCTCCGCGATCCGATCAAGTCGCAGCGGCCGCCTAAGCGCGCCGGCATTGCTCGGCAGACTTCGAATGATCTGGACAAAGGTGGCCTTGGCCTCCAAGAACAAGACCTCCTCTTGTGTGATATCCAGCTGTTGAGTTAGGTCGTCAAATGATGTTTCCCATCGACTGAATAAAGGTAATACGATAGCCCGGTTGTCCTTCCTCGGCAGTTGTGCTGGCGCAACGCCGAGTTCCCTTAGGAGAGTGGCGAGGTGACAGGTGGGATCCCTCGCAAGCTCGAGTTTATGCTTCTCGAGGAGTGCGTGGGTGGCGTATACTTCATTCAAGCTGATGTTTAATTCAATGTCCCGTTTGGACAGCGCCACGTAACTATCCATTTCGAGGCTTTCGTAAAAGTCCGGCACTTCACAAAGGTCGAGCATGAACTTGTTGCACCTATCCTTGTTCCTTTGTATGAATGGTTGCAACTTCGCCATGTATGGTTCTTTCGCATAAGAGGGCTTGTTGGCAAGATTCTGCAACATTTTCGCAACGTAGGTCAACGTCCGCTTGGGCTTATCCTCCGGCACTCGTTCAATGAGCATATATGATTTTGGTGTTACAATGGCTGGATTGATGAATCGCAAGAAGAAAAACCCGCCAATTAGTGTACATATAGTATGGTCTTGAGCATCAGGGTACTTGCGCCGTGAAAGACTGCGAATTTGCTTGCAAATCCACCGGATGCCGTATGGCGCTTCTTCGACAGCCATAATAATTTCGTCAAGAAAACCTTCAGCCAGATCGGTCAATATGGCAAGCCTTGGCTCGATTATGGCTTGCACTTTAGGATGCTCAGCCGCAAACTCAGCAGTAACCGCTTGTTCCATATCCGGTGGCAAAACGCCCGATGATTCTGCAATCTCATTCACCATGTTCTCGTATACCTTCAGAGGATTGATCTCAAGGTCCATGTCGTCGTGCTCGATTAAATCGTTTATTCTGGCTGCGAGGACATCCTTCAAATAGCTCTGTCCAGGACCTCTTCTGGTATAGGTGGTCATCATTCGTGATACTGGTGTATTCTGTCGTAACAAGGACGAATATTCTGGTGTCGTTTCGAATTGATGTGTAAGGACCGACTGGAACATGGTGAGTAGTAGATGCTCTTCCCGACTTTCGTATTGATTTCCATAAATTGTAAACATGACGGTTTGCAGCAACGAATCAATTTCGGCCATAGTAACCAGGCGGCATAAATGCGCGATATGCCGTGGTTCTGATTGCAGCAAGAATAGCAGGTTACCGTAGCGCTGAGTCTTTTCATCGTTTGGGAACTCTCCTTCTTGCAACTCGGCCGCATCGTCTAGGTGGCTTGCAACTTCGTTCTGTTCCTCCAAAGCCATTCGATTCTGAATGAGCAGCGCAATGCGGGAATCGAGGTAGCGCACATCTTTCTCCAGCACGAAATTCTTTTTGGACTGAACTGATATTTTCGACTTCAATTCTCGTAGCACTCTTTGCGCTCGTGCAAGGTCATCAGATATTTCGAGATCTCTATCCTTGGCGTTCATGCTCACGAGCAGAGCAGTCATACTAGCTCTTTTACTTTGTCGCAGCGATCGAGCGCCGTCATGGCTGCCATAGGTATTCTGTCTCACAAGAGGTTCGAAGGAAGACGAGGTGGAGGTCGAACTCCTCCCAGGTTGAAGCATTGATGTTACAGCCATTTCTTCGAATATCTCTCTATCTCTTTGTTTGGTTCGACTGCTTCTTAACCTGTCTTTCGCGCTTGAAAAGCGGACAGGAACGTCCGACCGTAGAGCAGAAGTCATGAGTGAAAGTGTGACTTATTTTCCAATGTTTTGAGTGAGTGGGAGGTTCAGCGATACCAAAGTTTCGTTCCTTGGATTCTCTTGTCTGCTCTGTTTGCGCAAGGTGCAAGCTATCCAAAGGTGATGTTTTGTTTATGCTCTAAAATACATATTCCAGATAAAGCGACCAGCGCCTTCTCTTCACGTCAATATCGTAGCAGATTAATCATGCAGTAGCTGGCCCGAGGACGTCAATATAGGCTATGCGTCGAGGACTATGAACGAGCGGACTAGTCGGGTATCAGTGGGTCAATGTCGAACAAGACTGATGAGGGCGACGTAAATGGACGCGGTGTCGACGGGTGTGGTCGCGAGACGTGTGCTTCGTCGCAGCTGACGAAGTGCGAAAGCAGGGTTTCGGAGGATTTTAGGATTGCCGGTGTGTACCTGCAGTGTCGTCGCGCAATGTGATTCGAGGTGAATGACAACTAGGACGGTGATGAGGATACTCGAGTACAGTTGATGGTGTGCGGCTGGTGTGGCTGATTTGAGGAGGGGAAGGGGGTTAGCGAATGAAGAGCCAGATGAATACAGCCAGAAGAGTTTATGACAGGAACGAGCTCGGAGCACTTCCTGTTCCTGTGCAGAACCTTGACACCGAAATCGAAATGTCGCGAGTTCTATTGACGAACGATCCGGCACGAAAATTGCGATTTCCACGAACTTCCTGTGCAGCAGGTGTTTCTCAAACGACCGGGTTTCAGGGGTCAACATGCAGCCCAAGACATGAGACGGCGGTAATGATGCGAACGCAGGTGTGGTTGATTCTGTAGCGGCTTCTACTAGCTACCCACTCTTACATTCAAAAGCACCAAAAGAGGCGCTGGTGGTGTGGTCCAAGCCCGAAAGAAACACTGCTAGCGCTTCAAGCACAGGTTGCTTTTAGGGAATTCCTGACCCTCCAATCCCCAAAAGTGGTTAAGCTGAATCAATCGCAGTTTGTAGGAATGCCAATCCTCAGCTGTTTCTTCTGCCCGCTACGTAGCAACTGCGCTGAAATTTTGAATCAGCTAGTGAAGGTCCATGATCAGACACGGACTGCAGGCTTTGCTTCGTTTCGATATTGCCTTTTCGTGTCCCGAGCTGTGTGGGGCATCCAGACCCCCAGAGAGCGCTGGAGAAAGTTTCGAAAGGCTCCGTTGTACACACTTGCACCTGCACCTGCACCTGCACTCTGGCCCGCTATCGGCACACCTACCACGCCTAGAACAGCCGGAACAGACTTCAACAGCACGTCTCGTTCACGGCCAATACTCCGCTTCCTACGTGGGATACTCCATGCGATATTGTTCACACCAATTCACGAAAACAACAGCAAAGAGATCCCTTGATCCTCGACCATTGATTTACGTTAAATATGTCAACGTTTCGAGCCGCGTTGAACATAGATCAAATCTTAATAACGATAAACGGGTCGATTTGGTGGATAATTTCTCCTATGCTCCGCACTGATACAGTGTTCAATAATCCTTGTGATCAATTAAACTATAATCATAATCCAGCCTGGCCGAGGTTGTCAACACACGCCATCACCTCAAGTTCAGCTGTAGATGAAATCCGGTCCGCGCATCAGCGTTGATCAATAACGAATTTCATTGTGATCAAGATGCATCACAAATGCAGCATCTTTCCGGAAGGTACAATGCACGAGCGGCAAGAGCACGAGACCAAAAAAGCATAGCCCACATCCCTTCTGCAGCGCGACGATCCAGGCAGTTCCAGACCCTGCGGCATGTACCGAATGCTTAACTTATGCGTCAGCGGAACCGCCCAGGTAAACCCCACGTGCTTGAACGTGGCATGCACACGACATGGAAGGCTTCCACTATCAAATCACTTGATAAGCATTTCATGCATGAGCCGGGACCTCTATCCCACCAAGGACCTGGTTTTGCTGAAATTCCCCAATTATACATTAGCACACTCCGTTTTTGCGATTCTTTAGTCTACCACATGGATGGACACTTTGCGACAACTCGCCGCCTTCTCTGGTACAGGACTATTGGTAGCCTAGACCAACCTTCCCAACTCGTTCGAGACAGGGTGCTTCTACTATCTGAGATTCTCGAAATCTTAGAGATGACCTCGGCCGCAACTTCACAGTGGTTTCGCCGGACGATTCTTGTTGATAATCTAGATAATCCACGCCAATCTAGAACTTCCGAGAAATACCGATTCAAGAGCATCCACCACAACGTCAATCGTGTCAATGCGGAGTCGTCGCTTCAATAGACCACAATTCTGTGCAACACAGTCACGTCGAAGGGAATACTTGACCCGTGTACCAACCTTTCCAATTATCTGAACCATGTTCCGTGACGCTCCCACCATTCGGGTAGTACAATCGAACATGTGCAACATTACTGGTGTCGTACCAAGAAGCTGCAGCGATACCATCTTTATTTCCGTAGTCGGCCTTTAGCCACGGCGGCGACGAGCGAGCTGCTGTCCACCCAGCCCCGTTCATGGAATAGACTTCGTACGGAAGACTATCATCAGCGATTCGGTATATGCGACCCTCCTTGTAGTTGTTGGACGTTGTGGAAGGAACGTCACACGCTGCTATGTTTGCAGTCTGGTCCACATCGGAGGTGCTAACGCTGGCGTTAGTAGCGTATAAAACATCAAATTGCTATGAAAGGTGGTGTTAGTGATCAGTCTTACGCGGATCTGGAAGCGACCAGTGGCAACTCACACTCAGAGGTCTATTATCTTCATATGAGTAGATCGAAGATAGTGTTCGATTCGTTGTTGTATAGTATGTCTTGTGTCCGTAGTTCGACGAATCTACCATTGTCGTGGCTACAGATGAGCCTGGGTACACTGAATATCCTGTAGAATTTGCTGAGCCCCACTTGCTGTTGTACACCAGTCTAGATAGCTGATTACTTTTGTTAATGTAGTAAACGATAATGCGGGGTTGTCCCTGGGCATTGAAGTATTGCACAACGGATATATTCGAGGTATCGGCGATATCATTCGCTCCAAGTGCCTGCTGTCCATTAATTGTGCATGTCGAATTGACCGGGCAGGTGAGCGAGAGTTCGATCAGCTTCGCGTCCTGGCTAATGTAATACACACGAATCTGATCGGTAAATTGTCAACCTAGGAACTTAAAACATCGGTGCTGTGTGCACTTGCTTACCTCTTCATTGCCACTATTGAGCCAATAGGCGACAGCAACAGAATTTGACATGGAGGGCGTGTAAGTCAGACCACTGAGGCTGCCATGATCTTCCCAACTGCTCCCTCGGCCGTGGCTGTGACCGACTATGGCATTCTTCTGCTTATCCACATAAAACAACTTCATGTTGGAATTGCCGACACTGCCAACTGCCAGACCTGCAAACCGCGCGGAAGCGGTAGGTCTAATTGTGACGGATGTCATTGTGCTGCTCTTTGAGCTGGATTGCGTCGTTGACGACGGCTTTGAGGTTGCAGAGGTGACAGGAACTGACCCAATAGTGGAGATTACAGTGCTGGTTACTGTAGTACCTGGACCGGAGATTGTTGAGGTGACCGCCAAGGTCGATGAAGCGGTTTCAGGTCCGGCCGGTATAGGCGTCGCTGTAGAGGTCAGAGAGCTAGAAGGTGTCAGCTTGAAATCCAACAACCGCAGTAAGATGGACTGTGGGCTTTACCCGACGACTTTGTTTCCCTTCATACTTCTACTGCCCAATATGCCACCAAGGACGGCACCCACAATGATTAGTAAGGTAACAAGAAGCGCAAGCACGAAAAGCCATGGCGGCATGCCACAAATTCTGTGCCGCCTGTTACTGTTATCGTATTCACTTCGAGTCCTGGCAGGCGAATAAGATTGACCCATCAGCGAATCATGCTGACCAGCTATGGTTTGGTATTTCGGCTCTTGTTGCTGCTGATAGAAGGAAGGACCTTCATATCCTGGCAGCTCCTGAATATTGACTGGCTGTGGTGCATCAAGATATCTCGAAGGGGTCTCTGAGCGGCCGACACACACGACCTCGGGGGCATAGTTTGATCCTGGGCTGCCCGAGCGCTTGAACCGCTAACAACATGAGTATGCTCATATCGAGACTTGACATCCGGCTTACCATCGTGGCTAGTCAAAAATCTGACCAGAGCAGCAGACTATCAACACCAACGTGCCCGAGGACTTTGGTAGCTTTGAACGAAATCAGGCTGAAAACTGCAAAAGCAATCTGAAGCTTCGATATCGCATGCTTCACGGCCTGAAATCAAGATAAAGGAATACGATGCCTTTTACTCCGCCATGACTCGGCCTCCGGCACCTTTCCTGGTGCTCTAATGCAACCTAGAAGTGTCGACAGCCTGAAACATGGTATTGGCAAGCTGGGGTGGGTGTTCGGACTTTGGGTAGGCTAGAGAGTAAACAGCTTGAGCTGATGTCCACCATATTGTGATTGGCGAACATGGCGACGCGACTATACACGGCAAGGATAAGCCACGGTCTTAGAACATACTAGTGTCACTTTCGACAAATTGATGAGGATTTCCAGCATGCATCGACGAATGATGGTGCTTCAGCTGGCAAGGCGGACATTTGTATAGCGGATGCAGGACTTTTGTCGCGGATCTTTGATAAACTTTTCAGGTGCGGGGTCTGTGGTGAGCGTGCCGTGCCAGCGCAATCAAGACCTTAGGTTGGATCCTCATCTTCGGAAATATTGAGTTCCTGCCAGACCCTATGATCAGGCACTGTATAGTACGATAGTGTCAAGTTCAATGTCGCCTTGACTGTTGGGGATTAATTGCACTGACCATTTGGACCCCACTCTAAGCCATGCACTCACAGCCTGCCGACAGAGCGGCACAGCGTGCATAGATGTCACTCTACGTAGGTTGACTCGCCGCCTGGCGCAAACTCGGATCATGCCTCCTGTCAAGCATGTAGGCAGGACGAGCAGGGCGACGCACTGGCGCGCCTCGAGCCAGAACGTCTGCATCCAAACTGCGAAATTGCTTGCATACATAGTACTGCGTGTAGTCCGCTCAAGCCTTTCATCTGGATTATCTCGCAATCTTGAATACTAAGAGTAGCAACTTACTGGGTATTTGCGTCCAGTGTTGAGTCGTGGCTGCTGTAGCATGACAGGAAGCTGCGATTGATATGCAACTCCCCTACAGCATGACGACCTTCACCGGTTCTGTCGAAAGTTTTGCCTTTCACTCTGCATAGCCTATTGCTTCACTCGAATTTGTCTCGCAGGTTGTCATACTTTGACTCAGGATAGTCGAGACAATTAGGCATTTCTTCCAGGTGCCTCTTGCCACCACAGCCTTGTAAGAACGTTTCGATCAGGCTCCCTCGGCCATGTGGTCTATCTCCACTGCTTTCCCACCACATCCCACCACCCAAACCATTATCACGCACAAAATTTGCCTTTTGGTGCACGACCTCGGGAGTGTCAAAGCTAACCATGACTTGCGTTGAGGGATTGTAAGACCAACTCGCACAGATCTCTTGGTCGTAGTGAACCTGCGAACCTGGTTGTGGCAGCACTTTGTAGTCCCATACACCTTGCTCCCAGCTTCCTTCGCCAGTGCCGCTGAATGGTGTGCCAGGCCCTTGTGTCGATGCAAACGCCCGACCATATAATGGCATCCCCATGACGATCTTGTGCGGTCTGACCCCGTGGTGAACGTAGAAGTCCAATGCTGCACTCGTGCTGAATGGAGTTGTCTCCGGATATCGCTGACTCGGATGTAGGTTCGCCTGGTGACCCGCTCGGGTATTCCAGCTGCCCGAATAGTCATATGCCATCAAGTTCCAGAAGTCTAGATATTGATCCATTTCTGCGATCCGCAATTTTTCAAAGTTCTCCGGCCCTGCAGGGCAGGCAACGGTAAGCAAAAAATGGGCTCGACCATGACGCTTCTGCTCGGCATGGTGCAAGGCTGTCCGGACCTCATGCAGCAACCGTACGAAGTCCTCAGCTTGAGCAGGGTTCTGAGGATATTCCCAATCGATATCAAGTCCATCGAACCCAAGATTCTCCAACAACGCAACAGCCGTCGTAGCGAACGTCCGTCGTCCTGCTTCCGTGCTAGCTGGGGCGGCAAAATTACCAGAATATGTCCACCCACCAATGCTAAGCAGTGTCTTGAGATTTCGATTACGTTTCTTTAGTAAGAACAACTGCTTGACGCAACCATAAACGTTTGTGCCGACATCGTTCCAACTCTCATCAGGATAATGCTTGTCCGTATCAGCCCAGACATCAGTCAAGTACACCTCTCCCGACTCCGGTCGGACATTCGCAAATGAGTATAGCACATGCGTTAGATCGTCGACGGGCAGATCCTGAGGATTGTGATTGCGTGCATAAATAGCCCAATTCACGAAGTAGGCTACCATTCGTATGCCGTGACCGCCGTCCATGGTGGCTTCTCCGACAACTGGAACTGTAGATGGAGTCGTTGAAAAGTAAGCGAAGCAGAGGTAAATCGAGATAAGACTTATGAAGGTGAGTGCGATAGATGGCAGAAGTCTCATAGTAATGCAGCTAGTTCACATGTTATAGCTGAGGGGTACGATGGAAGAACCTCATCGAGATACGTATGCATCAGATCTGTAGAGCTTACCTCACGTGCTGACGAGGATACGGATCGAACGAAAAGATGTGCTACCTCAAACCCATTGGGCCGTGGGTAAGCTGCAGGAACAAGATGTACGAAACGGAGGTGCCTTCCTCAGCTGCTCAGCCATAATACGAACGGAAAAGGTTCGGACCGTCGTGTGCCGTAAACGTGCACCGCCACACAATATTCGCTACTTTACTTGTGGCTATGACACATCATCTTCTATGTTGTAGCTTTCACGAACAATCGCATCGCTGATTTAGTATGTAAGGGCATTCCGCATGCGCATGGGCGCTACGTGACTATCGCATTACTTACCCAAACATTTACCGATCCAAGGATAACCACGTAGGAGCCAGTGTTATCTTGGGCTGACTTTTTGTACAGTACGAGCTTGTTGCATCAGCAACGCAATAAGAGGTGGTCAGCATTCTCGACACACCAAGGCCAAGCCCCTGTCAGCTTGGAACATAAGTACCAGATCTTGACTCAAACTTCAACAAGAGCCTAGAATACCACAATCGTCCTTAGTCCTTCAAGATTGCGAGATAATCCAGATGAAAGGCTTGAGCGGACTACACGCAGTACTATGTATGCAAGCAATTTCGCAGTTTGGATGCAGACGTTCTGGCTCGAGGCGCGCCAGTGCGTTGCCCTGCTCGTCCTGCC